>WBZO01000278.1_pt2 | contig 119995 bp, 83 predicted proteins | sample 5204261 | NCBI WGS metagenome assembly WBZO01 (sample SAMN12412400, study PRJNA552823) | activated sludge metagenome | isolation source: activated sludge from anammox sidestream of wastewater treatment plant... | place: USA: North Carolina | collected 2017-09 | reverse complement strand
CAGTGAAATAGGCGCATAGCCTTAGCTACGTAACTATTTCACTAACACAGCCAGCGCCCAAAAGACGCCGCCCAAATGCGTAACTTATTTCCGACACGTTCCTTACCGGGCTAAAAAGGTGTCTTTTCCGCCCAGAGCCAAGCAAATTTTGAAGGAATAGCCTTAGCTATTGCTGAAAAATTTCCTTTGCTCTGGACAAAAAATCCATTCTTTTTATCTCCGGCAGCCCAACTCCAACAGCATCTAAAAACGAGCAATTTTTCGTCAATTTTCCCCCTTTCTTCCGTTGCGTAGCAGCGCTACGGAACTGAAAAAAGGGGGAAAATTGGCGTAAAGGGGCCGTTTTTAGCCAAGTGACCAAATAGCAAACAAGCTCTAAGGGTGGGAGCTGGGAAGGCGGATTTTGTTGCCTGTTATTTTTTGCAAGGAAACAGCCATTCGTTGACGACCTTTACCGCCCTTTGCAGCCTCTCTTCATAATTCCCTGAAATAACGGCAAAGCGCAGGTTTCGGCTCACCAGTTCTTCCTGTAAGCGCTTGAAATGCTGCTCCCGGCGGTCGCCATAAAAGCGGATGCTGTCTTTTTCCCAGGCGATATCGGGGGTGAGCAGGAGGAACCCCTCGTATCGGCGAGCGTGGTTCATCTCAATGATCCATTGTGGGCAATGATCGAGATAAATTTCCCCCCAGGTTTCGGTGACGATGAGGTCTGTATCGCAGAAAAGCACCTGGTTGGCCTTGCGGGCTGCTTCGTCTTCGAGTAGCATCTGCCCGCCGGCGATGTGCGCAAAATCGAGGGATGTGAGGTCGTTGCCCACTTTTTCAGTGTAAGCCCTGCCGTATTCTTCTACCCACACCGTGTTAAAGTGGGCAGCCAGTTGTTCTGCCAGGCTTGTTTTGCCCACTGATTCGGGGCCGGTGAGTACAATCTTTTTTACAAAAAAAGAGCGGACGGGCGCAGGCAGGTGCTCCCAGTAGTCATATGGGCTTTCGAGAATTTGCTCCCCGGAAGTAGCAGCCTTTTCTGCCTGCGGGCGGAGGGCAATGTGCCGGGCCTTGAGTTTTCGTGCCAGTGCATCCCCGCGATATTCTACACTAAAAACGGCATCCACCTGCCCAGGCAGCCGGTTGGCAATCAGCTCCAGCCAGTATTTGGGGTAATCATCGGGCAGGAAAGGCTCTTCTCCGGGTAGGTGCAATACCTGCAGACCCGGAAACAACTCTTTTAGCCAGGCATAGCGCTTGGCACCGGGAACAGGGTCAGCAGGTGTGCTGCATACAGCAAGGGTCAGCTCGTTTGATTGAGAAATAGCTTCCCGGATAAGGTGGAGGTGCCATTGGCTTGGCACTAAGAAACGCTCTGCAATCAGACCGGTTAGCTTTTTATGTTCACTCATCAGGAATCAAAATGCTTTGGAAAAGCGGCAAATTAGAATAAATGAGGATTTTTTCAGCAAATTATGTTGAAAGAGTGGGATGACAATCCACTCGCACAAATTTTATTTCAGATTAAAAAAACCGGCCTTTTTTAAGAAGACCTCCCAATTGCTTTTGTCAAACACCAAAACGGCCCACAAGAGCAACACAAAAAGCAGGTTGACTCCCAGTGTTAGAAAGGAAACAGCTGCGCTCACCAGCCTGGAAGTGAAACTGCCCAATTGGTAAATGCCAATCTCCGGCTGGTTAAATGTGTTTAACAGCGCCAGCCACATCTTAAACACGGTGAACAAATAAAACACGGCCGAGCCAAGTACTGTTTTCCAGAGTTTTGATTTCAAAGGAAGAGGCGACAAGGCCATGAGCGCAATGAAAAGAAGGAAAAACGTGAGGAATAAATTGTAAAATTCGACTTTGGTGTGATTGCCCTGCACGGCGATGGAGGTACTGCCCTCTGCACCCGACTGCTGCATCTGCGTTGCTACCTGCTGCCTGGGGGCATATTCGACCCTGAAAACCTCCGGGCTGCCGGCATCTGACCTCAGCTGGAGGTAAGCTTTGGGCAGCAGGGGTTTGAGAATGCGCTCAGTTGGCTTTTGATAAGCCCTGCTCAGCCACCCAGCCACAGAAGGCAGCAAACAAACCCCGGTGAGAAGACCATACAGGACAAAAAAGGCCAGAAAAAATTTGAGAGCGGGTCTCAGGATGGATTTCATTTTGATTTAGGTGTTTGCTTGATGACCCAGTTCATCCAGATAAACCAAAGGGTCACGCTAATCATGGTGAAAATAATAAATCCGCCCTGTACGTGGAATATTTCAAAAACAGTAGGAGAAAAGTGCAGCCCGATTAGATACAAGCCTGCAATGCGTAGCCAATTCAGCACCATCAACGTCAGTACACCCCAGGCAAGCCCCGGCACTTTCAGACGAAATGGCGCCGGAAAAATAAGGATGCCACTGACCAAAATGGCGATGGCCTCCAGCCCGTCGCAGCCGTTGCGGATGTCCACCGAAAAAGCATCGCTGAAAATCAGAGAGCCCGAGGCTTTCGTATTATGCCCCAGCAGGTGCAAAAGCCCGTTGCTGGTGCCTGCCAAGAACTTCAAAAACGGGGCCTCCAGATGGTTCCTGTACAGAGATGAATGGTAAAAAGTATAAAAAACTGCCATGCTGCCGATAAACCCCAACAGGAATTTCAGCACGGGATGTTTGTCCGTGAAGAACTGCTTGAACCGATTCAGCAAATCGGCTCCCGCATCCACAGACCTGCCTTTTCGGCCCCGGGACTGGCGCTTTCGCTCATTTTTCTTCGGCATGGGACTCAGATTTAATGAAAACGCAGTAAAAGAAGGATGCCTCTTTTACTGCGTTTAAAAATGCTAATCACTTGGCAGAGCCTGTCTCACAAGTCGAACCGCCGCCTTTGGCAGCGAATAAGATTCTTTAGAGGGGTGTTTCTTTAAGAGCTTGTTTGCGATTTGGTCGCTTGGTCAAAAACGGCCCTTTTTCGTCCTGTTTTCACCTTTTTTCAGTTCCGTAGCGCTGCTATGCAACTTCAAAAAGCTAAAAACCTGACAAAAGATTGCTCGTTTTTAGATGCTGTTAGAGTTGGGCTGCCCGAGATAAAAAGACACCTTTTTAGCCCGGCACGTTCCTAAACTCCATCCCAACAACATCTCTGCTCAAGCACCAAAACGCAAACAAGCTCTAAGAAGCTGTCTTGGATTAAGCTGCCAAAGAGAAAAATTCAAACAGCTTCCAAGTAGTTACTAAAAATTCAGAGTTCACATTTTACTTGAGAAAACCTGCTTGGAAACAACTTCGTCTCCATTGTTTTTTTCTCACTTTTCAAAAGGCCTCCGGCCAGCAAGCATTCATGCTGACTCATCGTTCGGATGATTCAATATGTACTGAATCAGGTATGCAATTACCACCCCCGACAGCAGGCTGCCTGGAATATCGGCATCAGTAAGTTGGTAGTCAAACAACAACCTTGCTATTGCAAAAATGGCAGCAATTCCCAAATAAACAAGCGGCAGGACTTTCAGGAACAACTGTTTGTTGAATTTCAGGCTTTGGCGAACTGAAACACTCGCAGAACCATCCCCTAACGACAGCGAACGCTGGTATTGAGTGCCAAACACGACTGATAGCGTGAAAATAATCAGAGCAAAAAGTATTAGCCCCCACTCCGACATGGTAGGAATAGTAGGGGCGTTTGGCGAGCAGGAAGCAGGTGCTGTCCCTGCATTGCTGTTGGTAAAAGAGCAAGTGGGCTGGGCGGAGAAATAAGCCGACAGATTGATGGTACTGCCGTTGGCGGACATTGCTACCCCTGTAAAAGTATGAGAGCTTCCACTCAGAGAGCTTACCGGCACAGATGCTGTGCCACTGCCGACGAGGTTCAGCGTTCCGTTGTTTGGTGCGCCGGCAAAAGTAACGGTGACGTTGGCCGTGAAGAAGTCGTCGCCATTGTTGGCAGGCGTGCCGTTTGAATCGCATGCCGAAATATTTGAAACGGTGATACCGCTGATTGCACAGGGAGTTGGCGGTGCAAACGAGCAGGACGCAGGCGCTGTTCCCGCATTTGGGTTTTCAAAAGTGCAGCTTACATTGGCAGTAAATTCAGCAGACAAAGAGATGGAGGCTCCGTTGGCGCTCATGACGACGCCCGTGAAGGTGTAAGAGTCTTCACCTATCGAACTTACCGGCACGGTACCTTCTCCTGCACCGTACAGATGGAGTGACCCACCCGATGGCGGATTTGAAAAGGAGACGGTGACATCAGCTGTGAAAGTGTCGTCTTCCGGCTCGGGGGTTCCCTGGTTGTTGCAGGTAGAAATGTTGGAAACGCTGATGCCCTCAATGGAGCAGGGAAGCTGGCAGGACACGACAGGGGCATACCTCCAGGCCACCCCAGCTACCAGACCCAGTGCCCCTGCGGGTTGATTCACAGGATCTGTATAGGTCTGCATCCCGACGATAACGCTGCCATTGGGCACGTACATAACGGGTTGTGGTGAGCCACCCGTGCCGCCGATGGGGGGCATTGTGTTGCTGTTGCTGTTGGGCAGCCCGGCAAGTATTTCCGATAGGGGCTTGGATGCACCTGCGATGGCATCCATCCCGCAACCGACACGGACTTCAAACCCGACAATGCCCTGATTGGGTGCAGCGTCAACGGGACCCGCCGGAGTATTTCCTGTTGCGGTGCCGTTGTTGCAGGTTACCACGACGGTAGCTCCAAGCGTCCCGTTTTGATTTAATTGCTTGCACCGCAATTTGTAATTGCTCAATACATCACCTCCGTAAACATTTCCTTTCTGACCCTCGTAGCCCACTACCACATAGCCAGCAGGACAATCGCATACTGGGCCGGGCTGTGCTATGCCCGGACAAAATGAAATGGGGTTTTTAAGAACAGGGGAAAGTTGGCCGATGGTGGTACCTAATTCATAACACTGGGCAACCCCGACCTGATACGCCAGCGCACCCGTCAAAAATGTGAGAAGGACCGGTAGTAAGGATCTTTTCATTTTCAATGAGATTAAATTTGTGTAACTACTTAGGAAGGAGCAGCAGAAAAAATAAATTTTTTTCTCCCACCAAATCGCAAACAAACTCTTGATAGTTACAAATTTGTAAAAAATAAGCCGACAATAAATTGTCGGAGAGAAACAGACTCAGACGAAAAGTGAATTTAAACCGGACTGGGAGGATGAGTAAAAGCTTAAAATAAAAACACCCTACTCGAAAAACAGGCGGCAGAGTTTACGCTTCAGAACAAATTCTTGCCATCCTCGGAATCAGGGGAACAGGGTGGCCGCCTGTTGGAAGAAGATAGCCAAAGGTAAGTCATAAAGTTCTAAATTTCAACTAACTATTTTGGTTTAGCAGAAAAAAACACTGGGGTTGCCTCCAGTGGAAAAATTCAATACTGCGCTTCCAGCAATGTTTGCTGCATTCAAAAAACCACGGCCTTTAACTTTCTTTTAAAAAAGTAGAGCCTGGCGGGTTTTTTCCCCTCAGGCTCCTTTGGTGAAAGCGAATCACTGAAGCTCTTTTCCTCCCCGATTTTACCCGAAGAGCGCAGCTTTTACGCCTTTTTAGCCTGCACTCTGCGCATCTACACAGGCGATGGCAGCCAGGTTGATGATGTTGTTCACGTCGGTATCTCTTGGCAGGAGGTGGATGGGCTTCCGCAGGCCGATGAGAATCGGGCCAATGGAATTGGCCTTGCTGAGGTGCTGGATCAGCCGGAGGCTGATGTTACCTGCGTCCAGGTTGGGGAATATCAATAGGTTAGGCCGCTTGTGGATGTCGGCAAAGGGAAACAACTCAGCCATCATTTCGGGCTTGAGTGCCACATCAGGTTGGACGGGGCCATCCACCGGCATGCCTGGCCGGTGCTTCCGCACCAACTCTACAGCGTCTGTGATTTTTTGTGTCTCCGGGGACCTGACCGTACCGAAGTTGGAAAATGAAAGCATTGCCACCCTTGGCTCCAGTTGGAGGTGCTCCATTTCCTCCGCAGCCATGAGCGTGATTTCTGCCAACTGATCTGCTGTTGGATTGATGTTCACTGCAGCATCGGCAAAGAAATAGTTTTTGCGCTCATGCTGCACCATGTACATTCCGGCGACGATTTTTCCGCTCTCCCTTGGGCCGATAATTTTTAGAGCAGGCCTCAACACTTCGGGATAGGGAACAGAAACGCCAGCCACCATGCTGTCTGCATGGCCAGCATGTACCATCATTGCTCCGAAGTAAAAGTAATTTTTCAGGCTGAGTGCTGCGCTGCTGAGGGTTTTGCCCTTGCGCTGCCGCAGCCGGAAATACTCCTTAATGTAGTCGTCCCGGTAGTGCCAGGTCTTAGGCTCAATGATATCGATCCCTTCGGGGTCGTGGCGCAATTCCTCGAACAGGTTCAGGAGTTCCTGTTTGTTTCTTGTGAACAGGATAGGCTTAGCGTATCCCTCCTGCACAATTTCACTTGCTGCCCAGATGATCTTCGGATGGTGGCCTTCAGGGAAAACTATCCGCTTGGGATTTTTGCGTGCGTTGATGTAGATGTTGCGCATGAACTCCCTGGACCAGTCAACTTTTTCCCGGAGCGTTTCCTTGTAGGCTTCAATGTCAACCGGCTGGCGGGCGACCCCGGTGCGCATAGCGGCCTCGGCAACTGCTGCCGAAGACCAGACCAGTACCCGATGGTCAAAGGGCTTGGGGATGAGGTACTCCGGCCCGAAGGCCAGGCTCATGTCTCCATAAGCTCTTTTCACCGAATCCGGCACTTCCTCTTTTGCCAGGTTGGCCAGGGCGTAGGCTGCTGCCAGTTTCATTTCCTCGTTGATATTGGTGGCTTCCACATCAAGAGCCCCCCTGAAGATGAAAGGAAAGCCCAGCACGTTGTTCACCTGGTTGGGGTAGTCGCTGCGGCCCGTTGCGACAATAGCGTCGGGGCGGGCTTCCTTAGCCAGGGGGTAAGTAATCTCGGGATCGGGGTTTGCCATGGCAAAGATGATGGGATTGCTGGCCATGAGCCTGGCCATTTCCGGTGTTAAAATGTCTTTGATAGAAACTCCGCAGAAGACATCGGCGCCCCGCATTGCGTCCGTCAGGGTGCGAGCTTGGGTTTTCCTGAAAAATTTCTCTTTGTACTTGTTGCGCTTCTCGTCACCCCGGCCTTCCCAGAGAACTCCCTGGCTGTCTGTCATGAGTAAGTTCTCCAGTTTTACACCGAGGGAGACGTAGAAATTAGCACAGGCGATGCCTGCAGCACCCGCTCCGCTGACTACGAGTTTTACTTTGGAAATATCCCTGCCCGTCAGTTCAAGGGCGTTGAGCAGTGCAGCACCCGAGATGATGGCCGTCCCGTGCTGGTCGTCGTGAAACACGGGAATGTCAAGCTCCCTTTTCAGGGTCTCCTCAATGTAAAAACACTCCGGCGCCTTGATGTCTTCCAGATTGATGCCGCCAAAGGTAGGAGCTATGCTCTTCACCGTCCGGATGATCTCGTCGGGGTCTTCCGAATCAACTTCAATATCAAAAACATCAATGTCGGCAAAGCGCTTGAAGAGAACGCCTTTGCCTTCCATGACGGGCTTGCCGGCCAGGGGGCCGATGTTGCCCAGGCCGAGCACCGCGGTGCCATTGGTCACAACGGCCACCAGGTTGCCCTTTGCTGTGTAGCGGCGTGCCAGCGAAGGATTCTTTTCAATTGCCAGGCATGGCTCTGCCACACCAGGAGTGTAGGCAAGGGAGAGGTCCTCCTGCGTTACACAGGGTTTGGTGGGCGACACTTCGATCTTGCCCCTTCGGGGAAATTCGTGATAATGAAGTGCTGCCTTGCGCAATCCTTCTTTCTTTTTATCGGGCTGATTCATGATAATCTTTTTTAAAAAATAAAAAAATATGCCTCTAAGCACTGATAATCAGTGTTGTACATTTTCTTTTTTACCTTTGGAAATAAGCAAAAAACACTCGGAAAGCGGGAAAATTACCATTTTTTTAAACCTCTGCAAAGTGGTGGGTTTGCTGTGCTCCGGCAATGACTTTTAGCAGTACGGATTGTGAGATTTGCATTTTATTTCCCTGAAAAAAGAAATTGCCACCCAGGGGGTGGCACTATTGAAAAAAACGGGATATTGCTCTTTGAACAAAATTTAAAAACACCGATTTTAAAACTATGGGTAGGCCATTTCCTCTTGCTTTTGGAATTGGACGCACCCGGTAAATTTGATCCTTTCCTGCGGCTGCTCTTGACACATTTTTACTTTGAGGCTAAATTGGCTTCGCACTGTTCAAGGCCGCTGGAAAGCAGTGAACCGTGCATTTTTCAGGAAACGCCCTTGAGGCTTTCAACGCAGCGCACCATGCAGCTACAATCAAAATACCGCTCGAAAATATACCGGGATTTCCGTGCCATTGGGGATAGGGAATGGCGGACCATCGTGCGCTATTATGAAAGTTGCGAAGAGCAGATACTCCATCTGGATTTTGAGGAGTATTTTGAAATATTAGATGCCTACACCAATGCGCTGTTTGAGACTGGAGCGTATGAAAAACACCTGCTCATGGCTGATGCGGTGATTGAGGCCAGCGTGATGAACAACGTGAAATTTTTTAAAGGCGAGGATGTCTTCCTCCGGACGCTTTTCAAAAAAGCCGCCTCCAGCTTTCAGCTCCACGACCTCAAGCAATCCGAGCACATCTTGCGGGAGTTGCTGCGCATTGACCCCTACGACCAGCAAGCCGCCCTTTTTTTAAAAAAATGCCTCCGCAAAATGCACTCGCTTCTGGTGCGCCAGACCCGTGCCGTTTCTATCCTCCTGTTTCTGCTGAGTGCCCTGATCATCTGCGTGGAACTTCTCGTCATCCGGCCTTTCTATCCCATGCTCGACCAACTCGTGGAAATTTCCCGCAACTTCATCTTTCTACTTGGCATCGTCGTATTGGCAGGTGGCGACATAGCCCATCGCTGGCAGTCGGCCCACCAGGTGGACGTCTTTGTAGAGATGCTGAAAAAGCGGAGCAAGTAAGGAGGAAACTCTCTGAAGAATGGCTTACCCCCTCGGCTGCTCTGAAACCACTACCCGTCTCAATCCTTCGATCGCCTGTTCATTTTGGGGATTGATTTGCAACACCCGTTGCAGGAGCTTTTCTGCTGCTTTATTTTTTTTCAAAAAGATCCACAGCGCGGCCTTGTTGATCAGGGCCTGTTCGTAGTCAGGGTTGAGGGCGATGGCCTGGTCGTACAGCTTTTGCCCTTCGGCAATGCGGCCCCGCAGAACGTTGATGAAGCCGAGGTTATTCAGGGCAATTGGCCGGCGGGGATTTTCTGCCAGGACTTTTTCAAACACCTTCTGCGCTTCGTCCAGTCGCTCTAAGCTCGCCAGAGCAAGGCCTTTTTTTTCTAAAAAATCGAGGTGAAAAGGCAGGAAACCAGCAGCTTGTTCGTAGTAGCGCAAGGCTGTTGCCGCGTCGCCTTTTTTAAAAAAAGCTTCGCCAATGCGATAGGCCGTCCAGCCATCAGGCAGCCTGCTTGCCTGGTACTTTGCGGCGTTTTCGACGATGCCGTCGTAGTTTTCGGTCAAAAAAAGCAGATGAATCAATGCGGGAAATTCTTTTTCAAAACTCTCCGTGCTGCGCTCCAGATAGTACGCTGCACTGTCGAGCATGACGGGGGACTGGATATACTTGTCGTGAGTAGCCAGGTAGCCCTGTGCCATTTCGAGCGGCGTGGGGTTTTTGCTGGTCATTATTTGCATGCCCAAAAACCGGGGTGGTGGCGAGCTTTCGCCAGCAGGCTTTGGCCTGTGGACAGCAATGCGGTGGTCGGTGATGCGCACGTGGGGGATATCCATGCTGCCCGACTTGGGCATGTGGCATTTCGAGCAATTGTCCTGCTCGGTTTGCCGCTCTGCCACCGGGGCCGTGCAGCGTGTTTGGGAACTTTGGCTGTGGCAGTGTTGGCAGGCCTTGTTGTACTGGCTGGCAGGAGTGATCTCCACGCTGCGGTGGGGATTGTGGCAGGTCAGGCAGGAGATGTCTTCCGAGTTTTTGAAACATTCGCTCAAGCGCAGATGATCGGCCTGGGAGGCCATGATGAAACGCTCGTGCGTGTCGGTATAGCGAGGCAGAAAGACGTCCATCACTTCGCTGAGGCGCATGCCGGGCTTGAAGTCGAAAAAGGTCTTGCCTTCGTTCAGCACGGCTACGCCCTGCAGGTGGCAGCGCTGACACAGATCCATCTGCAACTCGCGGGACAGCCTGCGGGGGTTTACAATGCTGAGATCTGCCTGCCTGGCCGTATCCACGGTCAGGCCCTGGAGCATGCGCTCGGCGTGCAATTGCCCGGGGCCGTGGCAGCGCTCGCACTCAATGCCCCGCGGCATTTCGAGAAATTTATTCAGCGAGCCGGGTTGCATGATTGGGTAGTGGTTGTGGCAGGTGATACACTCGTCGGTGAGGACGCGGTCGAAGCGGGAGTTGTTCTCCCGGAAGCCGGGGGCTAAATCCCAGCGCCCCTTCTGGGTGTAGAAGGTCACGGGAGCTTGGTAGATATAGCCGTTGATGTCCAGAATGTGGGAGTTGGTGTGTTGCCCCGAGCCGATGATGTAGCTGACCTTCTCCAGCCGCTGGTGGATGGTGTCGCCGTTTTCGAGGCGGAACTCTAGCACGAACAGAGTGCTATCTTTGAAATAAGGGAAGTAGTAAAAATTCCGCAGCGTATCGTACACCAGTGCATGGCTTCCGAATTTAGCCGCCGTTTTTTGCAATGTCGCCCGGTCAAATGAGCGCCCCATCCCCGTGTGGATGAAAGTAGCGTGCTCCGACTGATGGCAGGATGCACAGACAGCCATGCCCACGTAGCCGACGCCTTCGTCGAGGTTGAGAAAACGGAGATCGGCCGCTGAATTGCTTTTTTTACAAAAAGAAAACAGCCAGGCGATAAGAAGTGCCAGAAAAGCCCAGCGAATGATTCTTGTGAGAGGCATGTCAATAGTTTTAGATAGCGAAAAAAAAACAGACCTTCAGGGCAACAGGTGAAGCACAAATCAAAAGCCGGATGCCAGTAATTCCCGGCAGGCTGCAAGCTCTTAATAAATTGAGCCTATTCTTTTCAAAAAGTCTGGGGTGGGAATGATTTTTTAAAAATAAGATGTACATTTTATTTTTCTTCGATTCTAATCAAAATAAGTGAGCAGGTCTCCGCTCGTCCATTTTTTAAATGCTAGCCTGATCTGGCTTTCCAAAATGCGCACCTCGGATAACGGGGGCAGTTTTTTTAGGTCAAAAAATGCCACATCGAGTATGTCGAAGCCTTTTTGCAGGGTGCCTCCTTTTAGGCGGCAGCCAAAAAGCAGCTTGTAGGCGTAGTGCGGCTCCGGTGGATGAGGGTGGCATTTTTTGTCAAAGATTGCCAGCAGGCGCTCTGTTTTTACGTGCAAGCCAGATTCCTCAAGCACCTCTTTTTCAATGGCTTCGGCAGGACTAAGACCAATGTCAGCCCAGCCACCCGGCAAGGCCCAGCAGCCATCGGCGCTCTCGCGGGCCAGCAGTATTCGCCGACTTTCATCCAGCACGAGTGCACGGACGTCCACCTTTGGCGTTGGGTAATCCTCCACAGCTGTGTAAAAACGCTGAATGGCCGGCAGGTTCAGCCCGGTGAAGGCGCTTAGCAACTTGAGCGCAATGCGGTGGATTTCCTGGTAGCGCTCCTGATCGAAGCCGTTTTCGCTGTATAGCAGGCCCGTATCTGCCAGGCTTTTGAGATGCTTGATTTCAGAAAGAGGATCCATAATCTGGTGTTGGTGAACAGTGCAATGGGCAAATGTAGGGGATTGGCACTGTTTGCAGGGTACCTTGTCACTCGGTATATATCCCGCTCAGAAAATCAAATAAAGCAAGCCCTTCGGGAAGCTCTTTCAATTGAATGTTCAATGTGGCCATGATCTCGTTGAAAGCCTGGGCAGCCCTGCCATCGTCGCTGTTTGAAAAAAGCACAACGAGGAGTTTCTCCTGCGGATTGTGATAGACGATGTTGTGAAACCCGGTGCTTTCTCCCGAATGAAAGTACGCAGTGCTGCCGTTGCTTTGCTGTGCGATGAACCAGCCATAGCCGTAGTCCAGGCCCTTTTTTATAGCCATGTGCGGCGATAGTGGATTTTGCAGACTGCCGGGGAATTTTTGCTTCCACAAATAGCGGATCCATTTCCGGTATTCGTTGAGTGAGGTATAGACCGCCCCATCGCCCATGGTGGCACTGGTAACGCTTTGGTCGGCAAAATTCCACCCTTCCGCCTCGCGGTGATAGCCGTAGGCCCGTTTAAAAATCTCCTGGTTTTTTTGATAAATGAGAGAGTGTTTCATGCCCTGGGGGATAAAAATATGGGCTTTGATGAAGCCGGGGTAGGGTAGGCCAGAGGCTTTTTCTACGACTTGGGTGAGCAGGCAATAGCCCGAGTTGCTGTACCGGAATTGCTCGCCCGGCGTGAAGTATAAACTGTCTGTACGGCTGATAAGGCGCAGGACATCAGCGTCGAAAATCTGCTCTTTTTGGCCTTCGGGCACCAGAGGTTCATAATCGGCGATTCCCGAAGTGTGTGTCATCAGATTCCGGATTGTGACCTTGCAGGCAAATGCGGGTAGAGCAGGCAGGTATTTTACGACGGGATCTTCCAGTTCAAGTTTCTTTTGCTTGAGCAACTGCAGAATGCACATTGCCGTGAACTGTTTGCTCACTGATGCCATCCTAAAATGCGTGTCAGGGGAGATTTTTTCACCTGTTTCCAAGTCAGCAATGCCAAAACCTTTGTTGAGCAGGATTTTCCTGCCTTTTGATACAAACAGCACAGCACCTGGGGAGCCGGGCGGATATATCTTTTCCGCAATGAGGCTCAACTTTTCGGAAGCAGATTGGGCCATGCTGCCGGCTGTAAGCAAGAGGGCGAACAGTGCCGTGGCGAAGTGTTTTTCAGCAGCCATCTCAATTGGGTGTTAGTTTTCAGGTAACTACTTAGGAGAGGGTAAGAGGACAAAGAAAAAAATGAAATCTTTTCTTTGTCCTCTTACAATTTTGGGGTGTTTTTTTAGAAGATTTTCAATTTTTTCTAAAAAACACCTCCTGCTGAATCGTTAGAGCTTGTTTGCGTTTTGGTGCTTGGGCAGAGATGCTGTTGGGATTGAGCTTACCGGGCTAAAAAGGTGTCTTTTCTGCCCAACCCCAGCAGCATCTGAAAACGAGCAATTTTTCGTCAATTTTTCTCCCTTTTTCCGTTGCGTAGCAGCGCTACGGAACTTAAAAAGGGAGAAAAAGTGGCGTAAAAGGGTCGTTTTTTAGCCAAGTGACCAAATCGCAAACAAGCTCTTACGTTTTCAGAATAAAAATAGCGGCTGAGCCCCAACCAGCTCTTATGACACAGACTCAGGGCATGCACTCCTCTACAGGCAAGGAAGGGGGCTTCACTTTTGAATAAAGCCTTTCACATCATCCCGCAGTTTTTTCAGAGAAGGAATGTGCAGGTACATCATGTGGCCAGCTTCGTAGTAGGCGATGTGGATGTTTTTCCTGTACAACTCTATGGGGATGGGCAGCTGCGCCAGTTCATAGACTCCCTGGAAGTAAGGAGTTGCTAGGTCGTAGTATCCCGTCGTCAAGAGGACTTCGAGGTTGGGATTTTTCTTCATCGTGTTAGCCAGGTCGTTTATCACGTTGACCGTGCCGGGTGACCCCTGGTGCTCGCTTTTCCAGTTCATGCGGCCGTAGGCGTTTACCCGATACTCCATGCCTTTGCCGTAGTTCAGGTCATTGCGGATGTACTGGTTCAGGAGGGAGACATAAGCGCTGCTGATAGCGTCGGATTGGGGGTCGGTATAAGTTCGCTGGGCGAGGGGATCCATATACAAACCCCTGTATCGAGTGTCGAGCCGGCCCGACACCATTCCTTCGTCACCGAGCACTTGCTGTCTGAATTCTCCGCCGTCTATGCGGAGGTTGGCTTTTTTGATAAAGCTCACGTCAAGGCCCGTGTACTGATGCATTTTTTCTGCGACTTTGTCAAATATGGCAGGCTCCAACAGGGCGCCTTTGTCCAAGGCAGCGGCATATTCTGACATAGCAAAATCCTCTACTTCCCGCAGGAAGGGCTCCAGTTTATCTCTTTTGAGCGGCAGTTTGTTGTGGTACCAGGCTGTAGCGGCGTAAGTTGGCAGCGCCAGCTCGTAGGCCTTGTGATTTCCGGGATGGCTTTTTATGCGGTCAACGGAATTGTTGTAATCCAGGATTTGCGACAGGAGGATTATTCCATTCAGGTCAATGTTGTGGCGGCTTTGCAGGTAGTTGGCAACCACAGCAGACCGCAGTGTTCCGTAGCTTTCCCCAAAGAGGTATTTTGGCGAGTTCCAGCGGCCATATTCAGTGATAAAGTTCTGGATAAACTGGGCGAAGGCTGCGGCATCGTTGTCCACGCTGTGGTAATCCGCTTCTTTGTCCTTGAGGATTCTCCCAAAGCCGGTACCTGGCATGTCAATGAACACCAGGTCCGCCACGTCAATCAGACTGTATTCGTTGTTTACCAACTCATACGGGGCACCGCCCATGTGGTCTGTTTCCTTTAGAGCTACCCTTCTGGGGCCGAAGGAGCCCATGTGCAGCCAAAGAGTAGAAGACCCTGGGCCGCCGTTGTAGAAAAACACGATAGGGCGAGCTGTGTTGTTCGTACTTTCTCCGAAATAAGCCACGTAGGACATTCTCGCCGTGGTGTCCAGCTCGTTTTTCCTGTCCAGAAGGGGCATCGTTCCTGCTACGGCTTTGTAGGCTACCTTCCTGCCTTCGATAGTCACGGAGCCTGAAGTGGTAGAATTGGGCAGGTAAAAAAGCTTGCCGTCTTCTTTACTTTCTTTTTTGGATGCTTCCCGGGCAGGAGGCTGTGCTTGTGTTTGCTGCACGAAGAGCGTGGCCAAAATGAGGAGGCACGCCATGCTTAATTCCAATGTTTTGATTTTCATTTCCTGAAAATTTAATAATTAGTTTAGGAACGTGCCGGAAATAAGTTGGGTATTCCGGCGGGTGTATTTTGGGGGCTGGCAAGGCAGTGAAATAGGCGCATAGCCTTGGCCACGTAACTATTTCACTAACACAGCCAGCGCCCAAAAGACGCCGCCCCAATGCGTAAGTTATTTCCGACACGTTCCTTAGTATTGTATTTGGCCGGTGCACAGTGTCTTTGGCTGAAAGTTAAGTCCCCTCCCGAAGGCAGCTCCTGCCCGGGGTAGAAGGGTGGCAAAGCTTCACTTTCCTGCTCCCTGCTCTTTTGCGTGAGGTTGCAAGGTGGCTGCCGCCGCCTCACTTACACTTAGGTGCTGTTTAAATTGAGCTTATCGGACTAAAAAGTCGCCTTTTTATCTCCGGTAGCCCCATCCAAGCAGCATCTGAAAGCGAGCATTTTTTTGTCAGGTTTCCACCTTTTGAAGTGGCGTAGCAGCGCTACGGATTTGAAAAAAGGTGAAAGCAGGGTGAAAAAGGCCCGTTTTTGACCAAGTGACTAAATCGCAAACAAGCGCTTAGGAGACAGACCGATGCAGAGCGTCCTTTCCCGGACGTTTTTCGGGGTTCAAGGTAAAAATCTTTTTTATTTGGCCTTTACTAACTTGGAGAAAGTTTGATAGAGGTAACTTTACCACTCAGCGATCACTACAAGAACTGTCATTTATGAAAAAAACAAAACCACCTTTTAACTATTACAAGGCAATTGCAATTGCGGCCTTTCTCTTTCCAGGACTGTTGTTCGCTCAGGTGCAGGAGCAGGACAGTGCTGGTTATCATCAAAAAATGCAGTGGTTTAAAGACGCCAAACTCGGCATTTTTATCCATTGGGGCATTTACGCAGTCAAAGGTATTGACGAATCCTGGTCTTTTTTCAACGGCTATATTTCCCACGAGGACTACATGGCGCAGTTAGATGGTTTTACGGCAAAAAACTACGACCCGGCAGCCTGGGCCGCACTGGTAAAAAAAAGTGGTGCCCGCTATTCAGTCATTACCTCCAAGCACCACGACGGGGTAGCGCTTTGGGATACCCGGCTCAACGACCGCAGTGTGGTTAAAAAAAGCCCGGCAGCCAAAGACGTGCTGACGCCTTTTGTTAAAGCACTGCGGAAGGAAAAAATCAAAGTTGGCCTCTACTATTCCCTGCTTGACTGGTCGGATGAGGACTACCCCAACCTTACCAGTAAAATAAAGCGCTACGAACAGGATCCTGTGCGTTGGCAGCGCTTCCGCAATTTCTTCCAGGGACAGTTGAAAGAGCTGGCCGACTTGTACAATCCCGACCTTTGGTGGTTCGATGGCGACTGGGAGCAATCGGCAGAGCAGTGGGAAGCAGCTAAAGTCCGGCAGATGCTCCTGAATAAAAACCCCGAGGTGATTATCAACTCCCGGCTGCAAGGCTATGGCGACTACGCTACGCCGGAGCAGGGCCTGCCCATTACGCCACCCGATGCAGATTACTGGGAGCTATGCATGACCATGAACGACTCCTGGGGCTACCAGCACAATGATCACAACTACAAAACGCCCTGGCAGATCATCCACATCTTTGCCGATGTAGTGAGCATGGGAGGAAACCTGCTACTTGACATCGGCCCCAAAGCAGACGGCACTATTCCCACCGAGCAGGTGCGGATCCTGGAAGAACTGGGCAAATGGACCCACAAACACCAGGAAGCCATTTTTGGCACGCAAGCAGGCATCCCGCTCAACTACTTTTGCGGTCCGACGACCTTGTCCAAAGACCGGGATGTGCTCTACCTCTTTGTTTCGGGCAATCCCAGTGGTCCTGTCATTTTAAAAGGAGTGAAAAACCAAATTAACCGCATTCGCATTGTGGGCAACGGCACCAAGCTGGAGTACCAGACGATGATGAAACAATATTGGAGTGACAAGCCCGGCATCGTTTACATTGACCTGCCCGCCGAGGTGCAGGACGATTACATGACCGTCATTGCAGTGCAATTGAAAGGGCCAGTGGAGCTGTGGCAGGATTGATCAGGCTTCTTCTTCGATGCGTTGTTTTTCAAAAAGCTCGAAGTAGTAGCCTTTGAGCTTGAGCAATTCCTCATGCGTGCCTTCCTCGGTAATGCGGCCGTCTTCGAGTACGATGATTTTATCGAACTCCAGCAGGGAGTAAATGCGGTGAGTGATGATGATCGCCGTCTTAGAGGCGATGGTTTCCTGCAGGTAGCTGAGGATTTGTTTTTCCGTGGTGGCATCCACGGCGCTGACACAGTCGTCAAGAATGATCAGGTCGGGTTGTTTAATGAGTGCCCTGGCGATGGAAACGCGCTGCTTTTGCCCGCCTGACAAGGTGACACCCCGCTCGCCTACCAGGGTTTGGTAGCCCTCGGGCAATTCTGTAATTTCCTTGTGGATGGCAGCATGTGCGGTGAATTTTTCCACTTCTTCCTGCGTTGCATCTGGTTTTCCGAAGCGGACGTTGTTTGCCACGGTATCTGAGAACAGAAAGACATCCTGCGGCACGTAGCCGATGTGCTGCCGCAGCAGGTGCAGGTCGTGGCTGCGGACGTCTTTGTCGTCCACGAGGATGCGGCCACCCGTCACGTCGTACAAGCGCACGAGCAGGTCGGCGATGGTGGTCTTGCCCGAGCCGGTGCGCCCGATGATGGCCATCTTCTGGCCTGGCATCAGGCTGAAGCTGACGGAGTTCAAGGCCCGGATGCCGGTGTCAGGATAGACGAAGCTCACATTTTCAAAAACAACTTTTCCTTTCAGCCTTTGGTTTGGTGCTGAAGGGGTGGAGGCTGTTGTTACCGGATTGACAATGGCCGATTTGGTTTCCATAAATTCGTTGATGCGCTTTTGCGAAGCGCTGGCCTGCTGGATGAGTGAGCTGATCCAGCCCAGCGAGGTGACCGGCCAGGACAAGATGTTGATGTAGATGATAAATTCGGCGATGTTGCCAGTCGTTACGGTGCCTTTCACCACTTGTATCCCGCCAACGTAAACGGTCAGCACCGTGCTCAGACCTATCATCAGCATCATGATGGGGTTGAATATGGAGTCCACCCGTGCTAGCTTCAGCGATTTGTCCATATAGACCTGGCTTTCATCTCGAAAATGTTTGACCATGGGCTTCTCCTGCACGTAGGATTTGACTACCCGGATACCGGCGTAGGCCTCTTGGGATGTGCTGGTCAGCCGGGACAACTGGAATTGTATTTTTGTGCTGTATTTGTGAATCAGGCTACTGATGTAATAGATCGAAGCGGAGAGAACCGGCAAGGGCGCCAGCGAGTAAAGCGTCAACTCCCAGCTTACTTTTGCCATGGAGTAAATCACCAGGATGAACAGGGAAATCAGATTGAGGCCGTACAAAATAGCGGGGCCGAGATACATTCTGACTTTTGAAACGTCTTCTACGATGCGGGCCATCAGATCGCCCGTTTTATTTTTTTTATAAAAAGCCAGGTGTAGCTCTTCGTAATGAGCAAAAATTTCCTTGCGCAAATCGTATTCAATCAAGCGGGACATGACGATGATTGTCTGGCGCACCAAAAAAAGAAAGCTGCCCATCAGCAAAGCCAGCACCAACACCACGATTCCGAAATACAAAAGAGTCGCTCCGAAGTGCTTGAATACGAGCTGCTGATTGCTAAATCCGTCGTACAGGTGATACAGGCTGATATTTTCGATGACCATGTCCAAAGCCTGCCGGATTATCTGTGGCTGCAGTGCCTGAAAATAGTTGGAAATGAAAACAAACAGGATTCCCAGCAAAAAGCGGTACCGGTATGTGTAGAAGTATTTATTTAGATAAGAAAGGTGACGCAAGGGTTACGATTTACAACAATCCTGGATTTCCTGCTCCCAAAAGACTCGAGTTCTCTTAAACTGGTCAGTATTTCATTTGGGCAGGCAAAAATAGCGAAATATCTTTACAGCAATTTTTACGTGATTGGGCGAGGTGGCCTGGCCGCCTTCGATAATCACAACAACTTAACAATCTCAATAATTTCAACATGCATCGAGAAATTCACCAATGGTACAGCCCATCGCTCAACAAGAATATGGAAATCGGCATCTGGGGTCATTACGGCTTTGCACTACTGATGCTGCCCACTGCCGCAGCAGATTACCTGGAATACGAACGTTTCCTGATGATGGACATGCTGGAAAACCAAATTAACAGCGGAAAAGTTAAAGTGTTTTCCATCAACAGCATCAATGCAGAAAGCTGGCTGAACAGAAACATGCACCCCCGCCACAAATCCATCCGGCATCAGCAGTTCAACAACTACGTGTTCAACGAAGTCGTGCCTTTTATCAGATCCAAAACCAGCCCAAGTACACCTATCATTACCACAGGGGCCTCGCTGGGAGCACTCCATTCAGCAAACCTTTATTTCAAACGCCCCGACCTGCTCGACGGAACTATTGCCATGAGTGGCGTGTACGACCTGCAAACTTATACTGACGGCTACTACGACGATGACGTTTATTTTAACTCTCCAATTGCCTACCTGCCCAACCTGAACGATGAGTACTTCCTGCGCCATTTGCGCAGCAAACACCACTGCCACATCGTCACCGGTTCCGGTGCCTATGAAAGCCCCGACGCTTCCAGAAGACTGGCCGGCGTCTTGGCTGCTAAGGGTATCCCCCACGAACTGGACATCTGGGGGCCCGACATGCGCCACGACTGGCCTACCTGGAGAGCCATGCTGCCCTACTACATCGATACCAGATTTTAAATAAATTGGGGAGAGCGGAAACTCCGCTTTTCCTGCTCCTCCCCTTTCCTCTGCCCCAATCCCGCAACCTACTACTTCATATTCCCTAATAAATAGTTCTAATCATGCAAAACCGAATAATAACTCTGGATGAATTCATCATCCACCGCCAAAAGGAGCACCCTTTTGCTACCGGTGAGTTGACCGGACTGCTGCGAGACATCGGCGTAGCTGCTAAAATTGTCAACCGGGAGGTGAACAAAGCCGGCCTGGTGAACATCCTCGGTGCCATAGGCTCCGAAAACCTGCACGGAGATGCCGTTCAGAAGCTGGATATCTACGCCAACGAAAAACTGATAGACTGCCTGCGCAACAGCGGCGAATGTGCCGGGATCGCTTCGGAGGAAAACGATGGATTCGTGCCCATCCCTGCCATCGAAGGCAAGGAAAGTAAGTATGTGGTAGTTTTCGACCCCCTGGATGGCTCTTCTAATATTGATGTAAACGTCTCCGTGGGAACTATTTTCGGCATCTTCCGCCGCGTGAGCGAACCGGATAGCCCTATCACCTTAGAGGATTTTCTGCAAAAAGGCACAAACCTGGTAGCAGCAGGCTATGTGCTTTACGGCACGTCCACCATCCTGGTTTACACCACGGGCAGAGGCGTCAACGGATTCACTCTGGACCCTACAATTGGCGAGTTTTGCCTGTCTCATCAGAATATCCAGATACCCAAACGCAGCAACTACTACTCCATCAACCAAGGGTACTACCTCAAGTTCGATGTCGAAATGCGCCGCTACATTGACCATTGCTCTGACAACAACATGCAACTGCGCTATATTGGTTCAATGGTCAGTGATATTCACCGCATTTTGTTCCAGGGTGGCATTTTCCTCTATCCGAATACCCGCAAGTACCCGCACGGCAAGTTGCGCCTGTTGTACGAGTGCAACCCCCTTGGCTTCGTTGTTGAGCAGGCAGGTGGCAAGGCTATCACCTGCTCCCTGCAGCGGGTACTTGACCTCCAGCCGGTGGATCTGCACCAGCGTATCACCGTGGCAATGGGCTCGCCAGACATGGTGGATGAAATGAAAGAGTTCGTGGAAAAATACAGCGCACTGCCCGTCTAAAAGCCCACCTGGAGCTTGGTGACCTGGCAAAATGCCAGGGGACTCAGTGGGAAAAAACAGCAGTTTTTTGTCAGGTTTTTAGTTTTTTGAAGTGGCGCAGCAGTGCTAAAGATTTGAAAAAAGACGAAAATAGGGCGGAAAAGGGCTGCTTTTGACCAAGTAACCCAATCGCAAACAAGCTCTAAGGGAGGATATGGGAGGAGGAAGGGAAAATGAAATTTTCCCTTCCTCCTCCCACAATTTTGAGGTTGTATCAAAAGTCAATTGGGGGTGGCCACTCCCAAATAACCTTTCAGAGAGGGGGGCCTTTTTAAAGATTTCAAAGAAATCTTAAAAAAAAGTCCCTCTCTGAAGAATCTTATTCGTTGCCAAAGGTGGCGGTTTGACTTATGGAACAGGCGCCTGCTAAATAGTTACCTTTTTTTAAAACAGGATTTTATAAAAAAACTACGGCCAGTCAATACCCGGCTGCGCATTGCCGATTACCTTTGCCCAAATGAGCAGTGGACGAATCATATTATCCAGAGAGCGCTTTGCGCTTACCATAGATCGCCTTTGCCATCAATTGATTGAAAATCACGACACCTTCGATAAGACCTGCCTCATCGGGATCCAGCAGGGTGGCGTTCCATTGTTGAACAGAATCCACAAGCGGCTGACGAGCATCCTCGGCATCCCTACCATTGAGAACGGGAAGTTGGACATTACTTTTTACCGTGATGACTTCCGCCGGCGTTCTAAGCCCCTGCGGGCCAGTGTAACCGAGATGAATTTTCTGGTGGAAGATAAAAACGTAGTACTGATAGACGATGTGCTCTACACGGGGCGCTCCGTTCAGGCAGCTCTTACGGCCTTGCAGCACTACGGCCGCCCGCACCGGGTGGAGTTGTTGAGCCTGGTGGATCGCCGCTTTAACAGAGATTTGCCTATCAAGGCCGATTACGTCGGCATCCGGGTGGATGCACTCGACGAGGCCTATGTACGGGTTGAGTGGCAGGAAGTCGAAGGGGAAGACCAGATTTTGCTTTTTTCAGCAGAAAGGAGCTAAGGAACGTGTCGGAAATAACTTACGCATTTGGGCGGCGTCTTTTGGGCGCTGGCTGTGTTAGTGAAATAGTTACGTAGCTAAGGCTATGCGCCTATTTCACTGCCTTGCCAGCCCCCAAGATACACTGGCCGAAATACCCAACTTATTTCCGACACGTTCCTAAGAGCTTGTTTGCGGTTTGGTCACTTGGCTAAAAAACGGCCCTTTTACGCCACTTTTCCCTCTTTTTTCAGTTCCGTAGCACTGCTACGCAACGGAAAAAAGGAGAAAAATTGACGAAAAATTACTCGTTTTCAGATGCTGTTGCCTCTGGGCGGAAAAGACACCTTTTTAGCCCGGTAAGCTCCATCCCAACAGCATCTCTGCTCAAGCACCAAAACGCAGACAAGCTCTAAGTGGGTAGTCAAAAAGCAAGAGACAAGTTGTCGTCTTAGAAGCTGTTTGGATTTAGCTCACCGGGCTAAATTCAAACAGCTTCTAAGGGCTTGTTTGCAATTTTAGGCACTGTTAGGCCCCTGTTATGAAACAACCAACTTGCCATTTGCTGCTTGACTATCTACTGAGGAACCGGTGTGTCGGGTTGTTTGGGACAACGGAGTTTCAAACAGCTATAAACAGGCCACCTGGAAAATGCGCAGTTCTGAGCCGTCATTTGACACTGGAATTCTGTGCCTTCTAATTCTAAACAATGCCGTCGCAACTGAGTACGAAACACCTGCTTGGAATTAAATATCTCGCTGAAGAGGATATTCAGCTCATTTTTGAGACAGCAGATGAATTCAAGGAGGTGATTAATCGTCCCATCAAAAGAGTACCTTCCCTGCGGGACATTACGGTGGCGAATATGTTTTTTGAAAACTCCACCCGCACCCGCATCTCTTTTGAATTAGCGGAAAAGCGCCTCTCCGCAGACATCGTCAATTTCAGCGCATCCGCATCTTCGGTCACCAAGGGAGAAACCCTGCTTGACACGGTGAACAACGTCCTGTCTATGAAAGTGGACATGATCGTCCTGCGGCATCCGGCACCGGGTGCACCCCAGTTTCTGGCCCGGAACATTGAAGCCAACATTATCAACGCAGGCGATGGCACGCACGAGCACCCTACTCAGGCCCTGCTTGATGCCTATTCCATCCGTGAAAAACTCGGTGATCTAGCCGGTAAAAAAGTGGCTATTTTTGGAGATATCACCCACTCCCGCGTGGCACTGAGCAATATTTTTTGCCTGCAAAAACTAGGAGCAGAGGTGAAAGTCTGCGGCCCTCCCACGCTCATCCCCAAGTTTCTGCCCCAACTGGGCGCCGGTGTAGAGTACGACGTGCGAAAAGCCCTGGAATGGTGCGACGTGGCCAACGTGCTGCGAATCCAGTTGGAACGGCAGGAAATCCGCTACTTTCCTTCCCTGCGAGAATACGCCCAGTATTTCGGCATTAACAAGGCATTGCTCGACAGCATCGGCAAGGAAATCGTTATCATGCACCCTGGCCCCATCAACCGGGGGGTGGAAATAACGAGTGATGTTGCAGATTCGGAGCATTCCATCATCCTGCAACAAGTCGAAAACGGAGTGGCCATCCGCATGGCAGTGCTCTACCTTTTAGCTGCTAGGATCTGAACAAGAAGGCTGCCCCCTGGCCTTTGGCGAAAAGACGAATCTTTTGCCTGTTGTCATTTTAAGAACTTTTGCCAGGCAAACATTTGGCAACAAACCAAAAACATCTATCTTGAGTTAAAATTGCTGACATGAAGATAATACCGTCTTTCGCCTTCCTGATCACCCTTTTTTGTCTGAATAACCTCCATTCCCAAAATTGCGACGGTGTAATAGCCGAAGATAAAGTCATTGCCGGCAGCCAGGTGCTGAGGACGAACTCGCAGACCATCATCGTGCGCGGTACTTACACCTACAGCATAGATTTCAGAAATGAAACTACAGGGATTATGGCAAGGGTATATTCCAAAGACGGGGTGGTCTTTAACCAGAACGACGAATTGATCTTTGTGGATTTCAACAACGAGCGGCGCAACTATCGCTTTGTCGAAATGGGCGAGATGGTCAAGGAAGGAGGGAATCAAATCCATCAGAATACCCTGAGGCTAGACCTGGCTGCCATTCAGTGGTTTTCTGAGAACCCCATGAATACAATCTATATAAAAAATAACGTGAAAAACGAGATGTTGAAATTCCCCGTCGTTTCCAACCGGCAGGCAGATTTTCAAAACATGGCGATTTGTTTTTACCAAAGACTGAATAAAGAGACTGTCAAAGACGTGCCCCTCGTTGGGAATCAGCAAGTTGCCTCCGGAGGGAATGATGTGGTCAGCAGAACTTCATCCCAAAGCCAGGGAAATGTTCAGCGCATTACTGACCCCAGCTTGCTGAACGACCAGGAACTGGCCGACCTGTACGACCAATTGCGAAAGACAAAAGAGCGCGTCAGAAACGAGATTGCTGCTGAAAATGACAGACTGGAAAAGTTCAAAGTGCAGATGCAGCAGGAAATAGCAGCCGCCAGAGCGCAGGCGCAGGAGGAGAAGACGAAATTTGCCCAGGAAGTACTGGAGGCCCGAAAAAGATCCCAGGAGGAAATTGATGCCGCCCGGCGTGAAAGTGCCGCTGGCGTACAAGACGCACGGGAGAAGGCCATGGGTGAAATAGAAAAAATTAATCTCAGCGTTGTTGATGCCCGCCAGCGAGCAGCAGAGGAAATCCAGAAAACTAAACTGGAGGCAGCCCAACAGGTGGCAACTGCCAGAGAACAGGCAGGAGCTGAGATCAAAAAAGTAAAGGAGACCATGGAGCAGGCAAAAGTCCAGTACACAGATGAAATAGCCCAGGCCCGCGAGAATTCTGCTTCCGAGCTAAGCCGCATCCGCGAAGAAAATGCCCGGCAGGTTGAACAAGCCAGGATACAAGCCAAAACAGAGCGGGAGCGAACGGTTGAAGAGGTGGTAGCTACCAAAAAAGGAGCCTCCGAAGAAATACTGAGAGCCAAAGAAGAAGCTGCCACAGAAATTGCCAAAGCTCGGGAGGCGGTGGTCATCGAAAAGGAAAAACTGGCCTTTGAAATCGCAGAAGCCCGGCGCAAAGCTGCTGAAGAAAAATCATTGCTCCAGCAGAAGAGCGCAGCCGAAGTGGGGGAAATACAGGAAAATGTAGCCCGGCAAAAGGAAGCAGCCGGTTTGGAAGTCGCCGAAGCAAAAAAACGAGCAGCAGAGGAAATTGATCGAACAAGACAGCAGGTAGCTCAGGAAAAAACTAAAGCCAATGAGGAAATTATTAAAACAAAACAGGAAACTGCCGCCCAGATTGCCGCAGCAAATGCCGCCGCAGAGTCAGAAAAAGTAAAATCCGCCGAAGCAATCAAGTTAGCCCAGGAAGCCGCCGCCCGGCAGATTCAGGAAATCAACAAAAAAGAAGCAGAGCAGGTGGCTGCCGCCCGCACCAAGGCTGAGGCAGAAAAGCAAAAAATCAACGAGGAAATAGTCTCTGCCAGAAGCCTGGCTCAGGCAGAAATTACCCGCATTCAGCAGGAGGTAGTGGCGGCCATCGAAGCCGCAAAGTCTGCCGAGAACAAGATCATGCAGGAATCAGCACAGGAGGTGGTAAACGCCAGACAACGTGCCCAGGACGAGATAAAAAAAGCCCAGGACACTGCTGCCCAGGAGGTGCAATCCGCCCAGGCTCGCTCTGAAGAAGCCAAAAACCAATACGCTACGGATGTGGCAGCCTCCCAAGAAACTGCGCAGCAGCGAATCAAGCAAATTCAGGAAGAAGCGGCAAAGTCCATTGCCGACGCCAAGGAAAAGGAAAAACAGACCAAGCAAGCCAGCGCCCAAGAAGTGGTTGCTGCTAAAGAAAAAGCAGCTGCAGAAATTTCAAATGCCCGTGAAACTGCCGCCCGTGAGATTGCCAACGCTAAAGAACAAGCTGCCCTCGCCATTCAAAAAGCGGCCAATGACGTAGCAGAAGCCAAGCGAAGCGCCGCTGAAAATATTTCTAAAATCAAGCAAGAGGAAGCCGCACAGGTCAGAATTACCCGGGAAACTGCTGCTAAGGAGAGGCAAAACCTGGCAGGCCAGGTTGCTGCTGCTCGCGATACCGCTGCCCATGAAATAGCAGCAGCCCGAGAGCGCGCTGCTACAGAAGTCAAAACAGCACGTGAGGAAGCTGCAAAGCAAAAAGAAGCTTCCTCACTCGAAGTGCTGAATGCACGCAAGGAGGCTGCAGAGCAAATTGCCGTCACTAAAGAATCTGCGGCTAAAGAAGTAGCTGCCACCCACAAACAGGCACAGGAAGCAATATCCCAAGCCCGACAGGAAATGGATAGAAAAGTAAAAGAACTAAACGCCCAAGTGGCAGAGGAAGAAATGTCGGCCCAAAAAAAGATCGCCGCAGCACAACAGCAAGCCATCGCACTCATCAACCAGTATTCCAAACAGGCTGCGGAGGCAGAATCTCAATCCCGCAATGAAATCAATGCTCTCCGAGCACAAGCCCAGGAAGAAATTGCCACCATCCGCCAGGAAACAGCAATGAAAAAATCGCAGTACGCTGCCGAGGCCGAAGACGCCCGCAAACAATCACTCGACGAGATCAACGAGGCTAAAAAGGATGCTGCCGACGCCATCTACGACGCCAAGCAACAGGCTGCTGCCCAGATTTCCAAAGTCAAGGAAGACACCGCTAAACAAATTGCCGACGAGCGCCAGAAAGCCGAAGCTGAACGACTCAAAGTCGCAGAACTTACCTCCAAAAAGAAAGAATTGGAGGAGCAGATCAAAAAACTTGAAGAAGAGCTCAACAAAAAGAAACCGGGTTCAAATTAGAATCGAAGAAGCAATAAAATGTACACCTTATTGTTGAAAAACTATTCCTACTGCGGACTTTTTGAAAAAAATGGAATCAATTTATTAAAGCATGTTGGGGTTTTGGTGCTTGACCCGAGAAGCTGATTGAATTGAGCTTTCCGGGCTAAAAGGTGTCTTCCCCTTCGCTATGGACAAAAAACTCGTTCTTTTTATCTCGGGCAGCCCAACCCCAACAGCATCTGAAAATGAGCAATTTTCCGTCAATTTATCTCCTTTTTTCCGTTGCGTAGCAGCGCTACTGAACTGAAAAAAGGGGGAAAAGTGGCGTAAAAGGGCCGTTTTTTAGCCAAGTGACCCAATCGCAAGCAAGCTCTTAGTGAAACAGTCACGTAGCTATGGCTATGCTTTCGTTTCACTGCCTTGCCATTCTCCAAAATACCCAACTTATTTTCGGCATGTTCCTCAGGTAGTTTTTGCACGCTCCACGAGCCTGGCCAGTATGCCCGGAAAAAAGCGCTTGAGGTAAAGTGCTAGCATTTCACGGGGGGCCGCATAGGCCACTTCCCTTTTGCCTTTCCACACATCCCGCACGATTTTTTTTGCCAGGAGAGCAGGATCAATGCCCCGGTTGATGGTATCGTCCATGGTGCCTTGTACAGAGCCGTCGGCAGTGAGGGCATTGATGCTGATGTTGGTTCGCACGTATCCGGGGGTGACCAGCGTCACCTGAACATTTTCCCGCCAGCACTCGGCCCGCAGGGTGTCGAAAAAGCCGTGCAGCCCGTGTTTAGATGCAGCATATCCCGAGCGCATTGGTGCTCCAAACTTGCCCATCACACTCGTTATGACAACGTAATGACCTGCTTTTCTTTTTAAAAAATGAGGAAGCAGTGCTTTGCTCAGCGCAATAGTGCCCAACAGATTTACCTCAATGAGCTTTTTGTCCACCTCGAACAGGGTGTCCCTCAGCGGTGAGCGCTGCGAAATACCGCCGTTGTTGATGAGCAGATCCACCCGGCTAACCCGGTCCAGTACTTTTTCCACTGACCCCGGCAGCGAAGCGTAATCGCTCAGGTCCAGCGGCTGTACGATGGTCTCACCCTCACAAGCTGCGGCTACTCGTTTTAAGGCCTCCTCGTTTCTAGCCGAAAGCACCAGCCTGGCTCCCTGCCTGGCAAATTCATAAGCCAGCGCCTCTCCGATTCCCGAAGATGCACCCGTGATCCAAACCGTTTTGTCTTTGAAATGCATGTTTGATCGTTGTGGTTGTTATGATTAGGAACAAAGGTTCTTCTAAAATGGTAGTAATTACTCAAAAAGCTTTACGAGGAGGAAGAAAAATGAAATTTTTCTTCCTCCTCGCACAATTCGAGGCTGTCTCATAAGTCCAATAGTGGCAGCAGCCTCCCTATACAGTAGTTACTTTTATTTTTTCAAAACTGACCACCTGCGAGAAACAACTTTGCTGCTGCCGGATTAGTGGCCAGCGGAACATTGTGAACGTCGCAGAGCCGCATGAGCATTTGCACATCGGGTTCGTGGGGGTGCTTGTCAAGCGGATCCCGGAAAAAGATGACGGCGTCCAGTTTACCTTCGGCAACCATCGCAGCAATTTGGGCGTCGCCACCCCGGGGGCCTGACAACAATTTGTTTACAGGTACTCCGACCTTTTCAATATAACTGCCTGTCGTGCCGGTGGCAAATAGCGTGGCGTGGGCCATCAATTCCTTGTTTTGCAGGACGAAAGCTACCATTTCAGGCTTTTTACCATCGTGAGCTATCAGTGCGAGATTCATGTGATGTATTTTAGAAAAGTCTGATAATATTTCGCTGAAAACCAAATAAATAAAAACTGGCGAAGAACTTGTTATTGCGTTTGAATACACTTAAATTGCAAGGAACAGGTGAATTGGGAGGAGGCGTTGTTGGTGTGCAGCCGGCTTTTTTTAAAATTAGAAAATAAGTGCACTCCCAGCGAACATCCGCCCCGAAATTCATGTTGAGACACTAAAGCATTCACCGGCACTTCAATAAATGAAACACTTTTTTATTGGACTGCCAAAAAACCACATCATTTTATACCCATGAAAAAGTTGATAGGATTGATCCGCACCAAAGAACGGGAAGAAAAAATCCCTGCAAACGCAAAAAAAGCTAATGCCAAAGGAGACAAAGTTCAACAGCCTGCTGAATCCCGTGAACTGACAAAAGAACAACCGCGTGAACTCTTTTGGGACGGTTACAGCGATATCGGATATTGCTGATTTTCCCTTTCTCCATTGATTTCTTCTGCTGAAAATGCCTGGAGCGGCTACATTCACCGCTCCCTTATTTCTTCTTTTTCAGAAGGATAATGCCATTCCAGTTTCTTATTTTAAAAGTATCTCCCTTTACGAAATTCATGTTTTGCGTGACGAACCTGACTTCGTAACTGGCTCCTGCTATTTCATACAGCGCATCTTCTCCTTCAAAGGTGTCCCGGGAACAATTGTATTTTTTCGCAATTTTTTGTAAATAAGGCTGCAAGTCGAAATGATCTGCGAACTTGCCTTTTTCAAGAAAATCAAGCCCCTGCCTATCTTTTGAAAGACGGAAGCTCATGAGCGAGTCGGGAGTTGCATATTCGTCGACAAAGACGGTGAACATGACCTCGTACCCCTGGAGGTTCAACCCCTGGACATACGGGAAGCTGGCGTAACATTCTGAGGAAGCAACTGTGGAGTAACCGATATTCAGGTTGCTGGCTATTTTATCTATTTCACCCCATTCGGGGGTCTCCCCCGGTACAAACCCAAACAAAGGAGCCACTTTGTCGAAGTGCTCAAATTCCTGCAAATAGAATAAAATGGAGCGGGCACTTTCTGCGTCGGTGCCCGAGAGAGAATCTTTGGCAGGTACCACCTTCCCATCTGCTAGCATGCTGTGTTTGGTCAGAATCATCTCCAGGCGGTGCACCTGGCTGCGTGCTGAAACATTGAAAGCATTGAAAGGCCCCAGCACCGTCAGCAGAGAAAATATAGAGAGACTCAGTGGGATAAACTTGATATTGTCTTTTTTTGAGATGATGAAATATAACGAGAGCAGCAATAACCAGGCGCCCGTACTCATCACGATGAAGCGCGCTTCCGTCACTCCATTGTCGCTCACCCGCCGGCCAATAGCCACAAACAACAACAGCACCATCGGCAACAATATGTAAAAGAAACTCCGACGGTAGTTGCATACCAATTTCCCCCCATCAATCTTTACCAGCATGTAGTTCAGCAGGTAGGTAAAAATCCCCGCAACAGAAAACCCCAGCACTAATTTGCTGACCCAGCCCTGGGGCAGCTCCCAGGTGAGAAGAATTTTTGCTGAAAAAGCGTACAGGATCAGGAAGTAAATGCCGACAATAGGAATTAGGATGAACTTCGTCAGGTTTTTGAAAGCAGAAGTGTAGAGTACCGGCTCGTCAGACAGTGCCACTTCTGCATTTTCTTCTTCGCCGCTGAAGCTGAATTCCCTGGGGAAATGAGCCAGAAAGTAGGCAGTGTTGAAGATCCCCCCGATGAGGGCGAATAGTTGCCCGTAAATTTCGCCGTCAATATGCAAGTCAAACAGATTGTCCACTGCCAAAATAGCGACGCTCAATCCAGCGAACAGGACGAGGCTGTAAAAGATGCCGACCGCCAGATGGCCAAATAATCGCTTGTTGTACTCCCAGAAGTCTGCGATCGGCGTTTTGTCAAGGTAGGGCAGGTAGGCGACAAGCAACTGTGCGGCAAGTGCCAGCCCGATGAAGCGTATTATCGCAGGGTTTGACGGCCCGTATTTTCCTATGTTCAGACTCAGATAATAAACCAGCACGAGGGCGGCTGCCGCGATGGAGGGCAACCATTTGTTTACTCCTTTCAGCTGCCATTTTTCCACAGCAATTGCTGCACTGAGGAAAAGGGGTATTCCCAAAACTGCTGACATCAGCATTTTTTCAAGAATTTTCTCTGTAGCATCTGTGCTGCCTTCAATCAGGATAATGGCAGCAATTGTGCCTACAATCGCAGTGAACATCACCAGAGGGAAGCGGCGGCAGACACCGACGAATTCTTCGAAAAGATAGGGGATAGAAGGCAATTTCATGACAAGTAATTTTGGGCGAAATGTAGATAATTGTTGTAAATCAATAACCAGAACCGATGTTGTCAATTGGTACAGCACCTGTTTTTAACTGAATGCAATTATCGGGGAGGCTCCGGAAAAAGGGAGAGAGCCCAATCTCTCTCTCCTCTTCCCCGCAGCAAACAAGCTCTTAAATAGTTAGAAAAGACCTTTGAGTTTTCTCTCTCCGGTTGCCGGAAAGCAACAGCGGATACGCTGGGTTAGTCAACTGTGAGAAGCTGTTTGAATTTAGCCCGGTGAGCCAAATTCAAACAGTTTCTGAGCTTGTCAACTCGTCATTTTTTCCTCCCCTTTGGCTCAGTTTTTCTTATCGGCTTTTTTGCTGCAGACTCTTCAATCGGCAGGTTGGCTGCTTCAGGCCATTCGTAATTTTTTGAAAACTGGTAAATGCCCCAGGCGGCAAAAAGAAGTACTAGCAGGGAAAGGATCAGCGAAATCTTCTCACCTCTGTAGTAGGATGTAGGAGCAAAGACCATCTTCAACTCGTGTTGCCCCGCAGGCAATACTGCTGCCCGCAAGGTGAAGTCTGCTTTGAAAAAGTCCCTGGTTTTTTGTCCGTCGAGGTACATTTCCCAGCCCTTGGAGGGGGGGTAGTACATTTCGGAGAAAACGGCCAGTTGGTCGCTGTTGGCGGAGTAGGAGTACACCATTTCGTCGGGGTTGTAGCTCGTCAGCCGGATACTGGCTGTGCTGTCAAACTGCAGGTTGAAATGCTGGAGATCCCCTGCAAATTTTTGCTGGACAACTACTTTTTCTCCCGGTGCCAGTGTGGCCAGAGCGGTGATTTCCGCATCGCCGTCGGGCACGATTTCGTATTCTTTTACAAACCAGGCATTGCCGAGGGCATCAGGATTGGGAACGACCTGGTCATTTTGCATGATAAAGTACTTGGTGTTGAACATGCCGTAGATGGCTCGGTTGTCGTTGGGCTGGCTGAGGTAGCGCTCGATCATCTCCTGGTAGCGCATCAGCTTGGCAGCGTGATAGCCCCCCATGCTCTGGTGGTGGTAGCTTGTCAAGGCGTTGGAGAAGGGCAGCCCCCGCCGGAAATCTGCTACTCGGAAGTGGGGGTCGGTGTCTTTCATGATCTGCTCGTCGGCCGGCGTGGGGGCCGTAATTTTTTGCTTGTACGAGCGGTCCACGTAGTCGGTGCTATCGAGGTTGCGCACGCCGATTGCCCAGATGTCAGCAATGGCTACTAACCCTACTGCCAGCACTGCCCACATAGTTGGGAAGCCCTTTTTCAACCAGGCCCAGAGCAAGGCAAAGCTCAGCAGCACGAAAATTAAGGAGCGCAGGGCATCGGCACGCAGCAATCCGGCTCTGTCTTGGGCTACTGCCGCAGCGACAGCCGGCGGGAAGCTTTCACCCGCCTTCACAAAGTCGAGGCTGAAGCTCATCAGATAGCCCACCAGCACCAGCACTGCGGTGAAGCCGCCTGCGAAGTATAGTGCTGTTGCCCGCTCTTTTTTCCCTATTTTTTTATTAAAAAAGGCCTGCAAGCCCAGCACACCGAGCAGCACGACGAGCATGTTGCTCACGCCCAGCACCATTTTTACGTCCCGGAATTTGTTATATAACGGGAAATAGTCGAACATAAAGTAATTAAAAGCTTTGAAGTGGTTGCCCCAGGCGATCATCATGGTAATGGGCAAAAAGGCGATGATGTACCATTTAAGAGGCCGTTTTTCGAGGAACGCCCCCAGGAAGAACAGGAAGAGAAAGGCTGCTCCCATGTAGAACGGCCCGCTGGTGAAGCGCTGTGCCCCCCAGTAATGCGTCGCCTGTTGAGCCAGTTGGTTGGCCAGCTCATTGTCCTTGAGTGCCCGTAGTGATGCCAGGGTAGCGCTGCCGGGGTCGTTGACGAAGCCCTTGGAGCTGCTGCCCCCCATAAAGTTGGGAATCAGGATATTGTAGGTTTCCAGCACGCCGTAGCTCCAGTCGGCAAAGGCGTATTCTTTCGACAGGCCGCCGCCATCAGCAGCGGTGGAGCCGCTGCTGTTTCCCTTTTGGTGGAGTTCCGATTTGCCGCGGATGGTTTCATCTGCGTATTCCTTCGTCGTCATCAGCCTGCCTGCGTTGGTTCCCACCGCCAGCACCACCGCAACGAGTGAAACGGCCGCTGCGACCAGGAAGTTTTTAAGCGTGCCTTTGTAGATAGCGTTTAGGAGATAAACCACGCCAAAAATGAGCAGCGACAGGAAAAAGTAGTAGGTGATCTGCACGTGGTTGGCGTAGAGTTGCAGGGCGGTGAACAAGGCGGTCAGCCCACCTCCGAGCCAGTATTTCCCCCTGAAAGTCAGCACAATACCTGCCAGAATGGGAGCCATATACGCCATGGCGATGATCTTGGTAGAGTGCCCCGCTTCGGCCAGCGCAAAATGGTTGGCCGCAAAGCCAAAGCCGACCGCCCCAATGATGCCAATGCGCCAGTCCACCCCCAGTACGATGAGTAGCAGGTACATACCCGCCATCATCAGCAGGATGCCCGTGTGTGGAGGAGCCATGTCGTTGCCCAGCAGGAAAGCCTTGTTTACGTATTTCATCAGGTTGGAAGTGGGGTAGAGTATCTGGTAAACAGGCATTCCAGCGAAAGCGGCGTTGGTCCACAAGGGGTACTTGCCTGTTTGGTCGTGGATTTTTCGGCTCTCTCCCTGCATGCCAACTGCCTGCAGGTTGTCCGATTGCAGCAGGGTTTTTCCTTCAAAAACAATGGGTGAAAAGCGGACAAATGCCAGTACGAGCAGCACGGCAAAGGCCAGCATGTGCGGTAAAAACTTATTCCAGGTTGGATTCATCTTGGTGAATTTGTAAATGTGATGCGTGTTTGGTCAGCGCTTGTTTGGAACTTGGTGCTTGAGCTAAGAGGCTGTTTGGATAGCGTCTTTTGGGTACTGGCAATGTTAGTGAAATAGTTGCGTAACTCAGGCTATGCCCTCATTTCACTGCCTTGCCGGCACATTCCTAAAATACCTTTACCGAAATACCCAATATGCTCTTATTGCCGATACGTTCCTCGAAAGAGCCATTTTGAGCTGGGTGGCCAAATTCCAAACGAACTTTAAGCGCTGTCAAAGGTAGAGATTCTTGATAACTGCTCCTGCCCTGCAGGCGAAAGAGGAAGAAATTGATTTTTAGCCTTTTTCCCTCTCTCTCCTGAGTTGCTATGGCTTTTTTAAAAAAAGCAGTGGTTGAGCATCCGTACCCCTTGCAATAATTTGCGCCTCAAAAATCCGTTGTAGTCCTGCCTTTTCCAAATAAATTCTTAACGCATCTCCCTTTCCGCAACTGTAAGCCTAAACCCTTTAAATTTGCAACTCAAAAATTTTACCTCAAGCATGAAATACCTGATCTTACTTTTTACACTCTTCAACATCCTGCAATCCCCTACTTATGCAGATGCGCAAGCCCCCGCCTACAAGATTGAAGTCGGCATTGAGGGCTATGGAGGAAAAGAAGTCTATCTCGGCTATCGCCGGGCCGACAAAATTTACAGCAAAGACACCACAGCACTCATCAACGGAAAATTCACCTTTGAGGGGCAGGAGCCTTTGCCGCCTGGCATCTATCTGGTGTTGATGCCCCCTGAAAACAAGTATTTCGAGTTCGTAGTGACAAAAGCAGAGCAGCATTTTTCCCTGCAAACTACCGGACCGGAATTTTATAAAAACATGAAAATCAAGGGCTCCAAAGACAACCAGCTCCTGCACGATTATCAAGATTACATGGGCAGCCAGGTGAAAGCCTCTAAAGACCTTCAGGCGAGCATCGCGGAAGAAAAAGACGACAAGAAAAAGGAAAAGCTGGAAAAGGAGTTGGAAGAACTTGGCAAAGCTGTGCGCATATACCAGGACAAAATCATCAAAGATTACCCCGACACCTATACTGCCAAGCTCATCAGCGCCTTTCAGGAGCCGGAGATCCCCGAGGCACCCAAAAAAGCCGACGGAAGCACAGACGACAGCTTCAGGTGGAGGTACTACCGCACTCACTTCTGGGATGGCTTTGATTTTTCAGACGAAATCTTTGTCAACACGCCTTACCTCAAGGAGAAAACAGACCGCTACCTGGATAAAATGACGGTGCAGGTGCCTGACAGCGTCATCGCAGCCGTGGACTTCCTCCTTGACAAAGCAGAGGCAAACCCAGAGGTCTTCCGCTATCTGCTGCCTTACCTGCTGAACAAATACTACAACCCCGACATCATGGGCCTCGATGCTGTTTACGTCCACCTAACTGATGCGTACTACGCTACGGGGAAGGCCGACTGGGTAACCGAAGAGGGTTTGAAAAAAATTAAAGACGACGCTTTTATGATGCGCAACGTGCTCATCGGGAAGCAGGCTCCCAACATCAACGTCCAACAGTACGATCCGGCAGAAGATAAGTTTGGCAGCAAACTCATCAGCCCCTACGACGTGAAGGCAGATTACACCCTCATTTTCCTTTGGAAACCCGGCTGTGGCCATTGCAAGCACATGACGGACGAACTGAAGCCCTTTTATGCCGAATGGAAAGACAAAGGGGTCGAAATTTTCTCTATCTCCTCTGCCAACCACACCGAGCTGGCAGAGGCAATCAATGATATTCACGAGAAAAAAATGCCCTGGATTATCACTGCCGACCCCTACCTGAAAGCCAGGGCACTCCAGTACTATTACGGCACTTCCCTGCCCAAATTGTACCTACTCGACAAAGACAAAAAAATCATTGCAAACCGGGTAGCTGTGAAGCAAATACCCGAGATTATCAGCAACTACGAAAAAATGCAGCACGAACAGGCGAAGTGAGTCGCATATATTTTTTTGTAACTTCTTGCAAGGGTGAGGCAGTATCATATGTCCAATAGCTGCGACAGCCGCCAAATAACCTTACAGGGAGGGGCGCTTTTTTTTAAACTCCTTTGAAATTTTTAAAAAAAATACCTCTCTAAAGAATCTTATTTGCCGTCAAATGCGGCGGTTTGACGTGTGAGGCAGTTTCAGTTCGGAGTGTTTTTGGGAAAAATTTTCAATTTTTTCCCAAAAACACATCCCTCTCTAAGAAGCAGTTTGGATTTGGCTGCCGGAGAGAAAAAGGTGCCTTTTTAGCCAAGTGACTCAACCCCCAACAAGCTCTAAGTAGTTACCTTTTTTAAATAAAACTGCGTTGCAGAAGCTTTGTCTGTAGCGCAGTTTTATTTTTACTGTTGTTAATCAATTCAGTTTCAACATGAGATCAAAAGCCGCCCGGGTGAAAAAACTCAAATATCCAGGTATCGCACCTGGCTCCCTCGTTTATACAGGAGAAAGACTGGTAGAAAATCCGCTGGTTTCTTTGATGCAATACAACGCAGAGCGCTATGGAATGCGGAGTATGATTCATGGAGAGCTGCCCGGCCCTGGTGTGGATTGCGTAAACTGGTACGACATCCGGGGTCTGCACGACGTAGCGTTGATTGAATCCTTTGGCAAGCAATTCAACATCCACCCGCTCGTGCTGGAAGATATCCTGCACACCCAGCAGCGGCCTAAGTTCGAGGAGTACGGTGATGAAGTTTTCATCGTTGCCTCTGCCCTGACTTTTGACCGGCAACTGCACGAGCTGAACATCGAGCAGATCGCCATCTACTTCGGCAAGAACTTCCTGCTGACCTTCCAGGAAAATGAAGACGACACCTTTGTCGCTGTCCGCGAGCGGCTGGCAACCTCCCAAAGCCGTATCCGCACCTGCAATTCCAGCTATTTGGCTTACGCATTGCTCGACAGTGTCGTGGATCATTACTTCCACGTGCTCGACCGCATCGAAGATCGTATGGACGAACTGGAGGCTCAAATCAACAAAGAGCCGTCCCGCAAGGTGAAGGAGAATATTCACCACCTGAAGTACCAGTTGATCTCCATGCGCAAGGCCGTGATGCCCCTGCGGGAGGCAACCAGCAAGTTCTCCCGCTACGAAGGCAGCATCATGGAGGCGAGCACCAGCTTGTTTGTGCGAGATCTTTACGATCACGTTGTCCGCATTTCTGACTTCCTGGAAACATACCGAGACCTGCTCGGTGGCGTGCAAGAGCTGTACCTTTCCGAGCTTAGCATCCGAATGAACAACATCATCCAGGTTTTGACGATCATTACCACTATTTTTGTTCCCTTGTCTTTCCTGGCAGCTGTTTACGGGATGAACTTTGACAACATGCCTGAGTTGCATCTCCGGTATGGATATTTTTACCTGCTTGGGGTGATGCTCCTGATTTCCATCAGCTCACTTTCTTATTTTAAAAGAAAAAAATGGATTTGATGCCAGCAGGCGAAACAACTCCGTAAACGGCAAAGGAACAATTTGGAGCACTTCAATCTTTGAGGTCATTTCATTCTTACTTTTTCTGCTTATGGCTCGATTACTTTTTATATTTTCCAAACTCATGCTCCTGGCGGGGCTGTTATTTGTCAAAGCAAAGGAAGAGGAGTGGGCAGCCATCCTGAAACCCTGGGGCAGGTTAGTTTCTCAAGGCAACCGGTTCAGCCACCTGATGACGACCATGCTGGACTTCCTCATCTTTGCCCTGGGGCTGAACCTGCTGCTGGTTAGTATGTCGGCGATTTATCGCCGCCGCCAGAAAATGCCTGAAGGGAAGATAGACAACGTGCTGGCAGGGCTGTCGAATATCTATATCCTGTTGATGGCAGCCGCTTTTATCATGGCGCTACTCAGCTTTTTCGGCATTGAACCAAAGAGCCTGTTCACTGGTCTTAGCATCGTGGCTGCTGCTATTGCCATCGTCACGAAAGACTACATCGCCAATATCATCAGCGGCATTGCTCTCAGCTTTTCCGATGAAATTTCTATCGGCGATTACGTCAAAATAGGCGAACACAAAGGGCGGGTCACAGACATCACCATCTCCCGCATCGCCCTGCAAAATGACGATGACGTCATCATTTTTATTCTCCACAATACCGTTTACACCAGCGAGATCATTAACTACACCAAAAAAGGCATCCGCTGGGTGAGCATCGAGTTCGAGTTGAATCTGGATTTCTTGGAAACTATCGAATCCTTGGAGCGAGACCTCGTTGAAACACTTCGGGATTACCACGACAGCATCGAACCCGAATCCTTCCACCTTAAAATCGTCCACATCAAAACAGACAGCCTGGATCTGAAGTTCCAATACACCCTCAAGCAGATCAACCGGCAATTGGAGCGGGATATCCGCCGTAAAACAGTGCGAAAAGTGGTCAACCACATCCGGGCAAACAAAAGATCTGACACTAATCCAACATAGATCACAGACAGCCAGAGGCAAGTAGGCTTATCTTTGTACCAAAAAAAATTATGAGCTATTATTTCAGCAAAATTGTTCCCTGGGATTTTGATACGGCCATCGAAAAAGTGACCCAAGCGCTCCAGGGAATTGGCTTCGGTATCCTGACCGAAATTGACGTTACAGCTACGATGAAGAAAAAGCTGAACGTGGACTTTCCTCCTTACCGCATCCTGGGTGCTTGCAACCCGCCGTTTGCCTATAAAGCTTTCCAGGCCGAGGATAAAATTGGCACCATGTTACCCTGCAACGTCATCGTGCGCCAGACCTCCGACGGTGAGATTGAGGTTGCTGCAATTGACCCTGTAGCCTCTATGCAAGCTGTTGATAATAAGGCACTTGGAGAAGTTGCAAGCACCGTTCGGGAGCAGTTGAAAGGAATGGTGGAGGGGCTTTGAACGGAGTGAAAATGGTCTTTTAAAAATAAGGCGTACATTTTATTTTTTCTTTGATTCCAAGTAATTGCCCTGAATGGGAAAAGCAGGGACGACAGTTTGGCTTGAACCCCCTGAGAGGAATGGATGCCGAACGGGTAGTCGGCTTACCTTCGGGCTTTTTTCAAAACCTGCCGTCCTGATGGTAGCCGTATCCGTTTCATGAGGCTGGTGACAAATGACGCTGCGACAAAGGGGAAGGTGAGCTGGGGCAGGTCGTAATACAGCATTGCAAAGCTGATAACCACCGAAAGCAGCACTGCAAACAGCACCCATGCGCCGTCTTTTTTCTGCGTACCTGAAAATGCGATGGCACACAACACCGCGTTGAAACTGAATAGCCCGCTGCCTACAAAATCGGGTGGTATTTCAAACAGCGGCGAGAGGACGCCTGCCAGCACCGCTGCAGCCAGGCCGTATAGCGCCGCTGTGGGGGAGCTGAGGAAAACGGCGAGGAAAAAAAGCAACCCCGAAACGAGGTTCTCCTGAAAAATCACCTGCCCGTAGCCCCGCAACGCAAAAGAAAAATAGCGATACTCAGAGCTTGCTACGACTGGTGGCGCCATCAGCACGTCGGGAGAGTAGTATTTGAAAAACAACAGGCACAGCCAGGTAACCAATACGAAAGGCAGGGTAAATACAGGAAGATTCCTTTTTATAAAAAAATGCTGCATGGTCGCTGCCAATATGGAGCCGAGTACCAGAAATACCCACACCAAAAAGACGGGTTTAAAAAAGAGCAACAGTGCAACTCCCACCAGTGCAGCGCTGAATCCATATAGCCCCATTTGGGTATAGTCCCGGTCGAATTTGAAAAGGCGGGCCGTCGCAGTACCGCAGATTACGGCCACGAGTGCCCCCAGCCCCATCAACGCCGACCCGAAGAAAATTCCCGCCAGGAGTAGCAGCCCTGTCCAAGCGTTTTCCTGCAGCATAATTTGTCCCAGCCCTTTCAGGGTTAGTTCCCAGAACCTGTCTTTGAGCGCTTCGGTTTGGATTTGTCGTTTTGCTGGCATGTGCGTTTTTGCTGGATTTGTGGATGAGCGGATTTAAGAAAGCCGGAAGGTGCGGGCATTGCCCTGGCTCAGAGCATGTTGTGGTTTTAGCCAAGTGGCCAAACCGCAAACAAGCTCTTAAGCTTGGCGATTGCTAAAGTCTGGTCCGTTTTGTGGCAAGCTCCGGTAGTTATCACTCCTGGAGCTACAACTCCCGGATCCATATATTCCGGTAGCTCACCCGGTCTCCGTGGTCCTGCAACTGAATCGGACCTTTGCCGTGTGCTTCATTTTTTGGCAGGCCAATGTACTCTGTGGTGCCTTGGATCTCCGTGTGGTTTTGCACGACGATGCCATTGTGGATGACAGTGACGTAGGCCGGCACGGTTTTGATGCCGTCGGCATTGAAATGAGGAGCTGTGTAGATGATGTCGTAGGTCTGCCACTCGCCCGGAGGGCGGCAGGCATTCACCAGCGGGATAGATTGTTTGTAGATGGAGGCTGCCTGCCCGTTGGAATACGTGCGGTTGTTGTAGTTGTCGAGCACCTGCACTTCGTAGCGGTTTTGCAAGAAGACGCCACTGTTGCCGCGTCCTTGGCCTTCCCCTTTCACCCTGGCTGGTGCCCGCCACTCAAGGTGAAGTTGAAAGTCACCGAAGGTTTTTTTCGTGAAAATACCACCTGTACCACCGACGACTGTCATTGCTCCGTCAGCTACTTCCCACCTGATGGGATTGCCGGCTTCGTGTGTCCACTCGCTGGTTGATTCCCCATCGAACAAAACGATTGCATCGGAGGGAGCCATAGTAGCGTTGCCCGGCACGACGACCCGTGGCTCTGGCTCCCACACTTCTGTGAACTGAGGGTTCCACTTTTCGGAGGCTTTCTGATCTGCGACCTGCGCCACAATCAGCCGCTGAGCAGCAAAAGTGATGAAGAGGATGGCGAGAAATTCTTTTTTCATGGCTTTAATCTTTTTTGCCTTTGCAGGAAGGGAGCGGCGAAGGCCTTCTCCTTCAAAAGCAGTTCACGTTTATTTGAAACGCTAAAATCCTAATCCCTTTTAAATTTCCGGTGAAAATGCAGTATTTTTTGATGCGAAATGAAAAGTAGCTTTCAGCTCAGCTCCCCGCATGCTCTTAATGACACCGGGAAGTCTTCCTCGGTGAAAGGAGGCTACCCCGCAGAAATACCTCCGGATACGACAAAGGATCCGGAGGTGTCAGGGTTTTATTTTCGATTTGAGGTAGAGGTTTTTTTTCAGCTCTGAGATGTAGCTGTATCTCAAGGTATTCACAATGGTTACTGCAGGTTCATAACCTTCAGCAGAAACGACGAGGCGGTAACTTTTACCTGCTTCTAGCCTGACTACCAGCTCTGTTTGATCAGGCCGGGAATTGAAAGAGCCAGTTGTTTGGGTGGTCAAATCTTCTACAAAGACCGAAGGAGATTTCAGCAGAGCGGACTCCTCCATGCTGAATGCCCTTACTTTGACATCGACAAAGATGTGAGCTGAGAATATATCTTCGTCTCCTCGGGACAGTTGTTTAGAGGCATTAGGCCTGTTAGACGAAAAATAGGCGTTGCCACTCGAGCTGTGAAACGTATAGTAATAGTCGTTGTAGCTGCTGTTGATCAGATCACCCAAGTTTTCGGGTTTAGTCCAGGTTCCACTTTCGTTGGAAGTCTGAAAAATATCCAATCCTCCCAAGCCTGGCCAGCCGTCGGAGCTGAAGAAAAGGGTTTCAGAGGCCAGGTGATAATACGGTGTTACTTCATCTTCCAGCGTGTTGATGGGCAGCAGAAATGGCTGGCCGAAAGTGCCGTCACTGTCGAAGGTTGCTGCCCAGATGTCCATTTTCCCTATTCCGCCGGGCCGGTTAGTGGAAAAATACAGCACGAATTTCCTCAAATTCTTGTCCCATCCGATGGCGGGTTGAGTGGTGGTGTAACCCTTTAAATTGATGTGAGGCGGAAGCTTAACAGGAGGCCCCCAGGAGCCTTCATAAGTTTTTTCACGAGACCAGATCGTGCAATCCTTTTGGCTGCGATAGTCTGTGTCTTTGCACAAGGTGTAAAACATCTTGCGACCGTCGGGCATCAGGGCGATGTTGGAGGCATTCAGGGAGCCGTCTTTGGGGTTGGCTGGTACCAGCCTCGCAGGGTAATGCCGGATGGCTTCAAAGAGCCGGCTGACAGGATTGGCCTTTTCGTCTGCTTTGAAAGCGGAGGAAAAATAAATCTTATCCGCGTACCGGAGCGGGGCGATATCGGTGTATTCCGAATTGATGTTGTCAGCAAGAGGCGTAATTCTGAAAAGGAAAGCAGCTTTTTCTTCTTCACTCATTCCCTTTAAAGATTCTAACTCCTTCAGGGCAAGCTGTGTCAAATAGTCATCACTGGCTTTATTGGCCTCGAGGTACCTTTTTAAATAAAAAATAGCCTCGTCGTATTTTTTTAGGTCAATTTTTACTTTGGCCAGCTCAAAATCCGAAGCAGACATATAACCAATTTTTGCATTATCGGGGATTCGCTCCAGGTACATTTCCGCTTGTTCCAGGTTTCCCATGTTTTTTGAGGCTTCACCTGCAATAAAAAGTGAAGTTGCATTAGTGCTATCTACTTCAAGTGCCAACTCGCTAAATCTAAGCGCGGTGGAGTAATTCTTTGAGTGATAAGCTCCTAAGGCATATTTCTCATATTGCTCCAGATTCTGACCTGCAACATAAAGACTAATGTTAAAAGAGAAGAAGACCAGTGCAAAACAACGTCTCAACATTCAACCGGATTTTGATTTCTGAATTGTTCTTTTTGCCTTATTTGGTATAACTGTTACAAAAACAGAATTTTTTGAAAAGAACAGAGGTTTAACCTAAGTAGGCAGCTATGGATGCAGTCGTCAAAAAACCTTTAGGCGGCTGAGGCTTTTTGAAGTTTGTTGTTTAGGTGAGCGTTTGGGTTTTTTCTCGTAGTTTATCAAGTCCTTTTAACAAAGTTGCAAAATAAAGGCCAGCTACAATTGTATTAGTTAAAATACCATGTCCTTGGAAGCAGCTTTCACCTGCATCATTCTGTCCCGGACAAGTAAGGTCTTGGAGTATACGAAAGTTTGCAAATATAATAGTTAAAATTAAAAAGCCCCCCTCTCTGCCAAATTGGAGAGGCGGGCTTTTCCAGCTATTATGCTCTGTGCCAAGCGCTGGTTTTTGATCAGAAAATGTAGCGTACCCCCAACTGTGCCTGCCATACGCTGTTCAGCGAGATGTCCTTGCGGAGTGCTTCTGTGGGGAAGGTACCATTGTTGTCTGGTGCAAAAGTATAGACGGGCTGGTTGTTATTCACCCCCTGAAAACTCAGTGGGAAGCTGTTGGTAGGGATGTCACCCACGCCCCATTTGTTGTTGATCAGGTTGCCGAAGTTGTAGAAATCAGCCCTCAATTGCAGTGTGTGCCTGCGGTCGCTCACCGTCACGAAGAAATCCTGCTGCACCGACAAGTCGAATGTTGTGAGCCAGGGCATCAGTACGCCGTTGCGCTCTGCGTATTTGCCTTTGCGGCTGCTCAGATACTTATTATTGTCAACAAAAGCCATGAAAGCCCTGCGCTGCTGGTCGGCCGAATAGACCACATTGTTCACCGTAACATCGGTAAACTGAAGTTCATTGCCATCTTTGGGAACGTACAGCAGATCGTTTGAAGTGAGCAGGTCGCCGTTCATGTCGCCGTTCACAGCAAAGGTGTAGCGTCCCTGGTTGCCACTTTGCAGGAACAGGGAAATGGTCGTAGCAGCATGGTTGACATACTCCAGGCGATAGGAGACAGCTCCAACAACCCGGTGGCGTTGGTCGAAGTCGGAGAATGCAAGGTCGGGCAGGTTGTTACCCCTTACGCTTTGGTTGTCACGCCAGGAAGAGTAGGCGATAGACCCGCCGGTGATCATGTCCTTTCCCTGGCTGTAGTTGTAGGCTAGCATGGCATACAGCCCGTTCTTGAACTGGCGCTCCAGTTTAGCGGTAAGGCTGTAGGTGTACCCTTTATTCGTATTGGCCAGTAGGATAGCATCCGTAATCTTATCGTTGAGGCGCAAAGCGTTGTTAGCAGCAGTGCCGCTCAGGCCCAGGCCTGCATAGGTTGGGCGGTTATCCGAGCCGCTATAAGTAGCAGTGGAAGGTTCCTGGTTTGCGTCAATGTAGAAGATGTTGTTCAGGTTCTTGTTGAAGATACCCTCCAGCGTTCCCACAAAATCAAGGGGGAGCTCAACATCCACAGCCAGGTTAGTTCTCCACAATTGCGGGAATTTGAAGTCCTTATCCGTCACTGCTATGTTAAAGGAAGACGGCGTGGTTGGATTCTCCGGAATGTAGGCTTTTACGTCTGCTGAGAAGGGGTAATCAGTCGTGTTATCCACCCGCAGGGAGCCGGTGAGGATTCCGTTGTTGCTCGACTGGTTGGAAATCCACACAAAAGCCGGGCGGCCCGAGAACAACCCCGTTCCACCTCTTAGCTGAAGGGAGCGGTCGCCCTTGATGTCGTAGTTAAACCCAACGCGTGGAGAAAACAAGGGGTTCGTCTTAGGCAGCTCGTTGGTGCTGTATTGTGCGGGTTTCAATTCTGTGTTGACAAAGTGCATGGTGTCAACGATGGGGTTCTTCAGCGCTGTGTTCCCATAAATAGGAACGTCTACGCGCACGCCCACCGTCACTTTCAGGTTGTTGTCCAGCATGGCGATTTCATCCTGGATATACGCACCGGGTTGCGCAACCTTGGTGATGGCGGCCGGAAGTGCGCCATTGGGGAGTGCCGAGTAAGTCAGTTGATACCTTCTCAGCTCAGGTGATGCACCATTTGCAGCATCGTAAAAGTCCTGCAAAGAATTGTACACGAACTGACCGTAATAAGTCGGTGTAAAGACGTTGTAGAACTTAAAGTATTCAAAGTTCACGCCTGCTGTAATGGTGTGGGCGCCCTTGTAGATAGACAAATTGTCCTGGAACTGCCAGGTATCTGTGTTCAGGCGGTTGTTAGGCGTAAATGGCTCATAACCAAAGGTCGTGTAGTTTCTGCCATCTTGCAGGATGTCCACCAGAGGAAAGATGCCTCCACCGCTTGAGCGGTAGTCCCTATTGGCAGTGTAGCCCAACTGCAATTTGTTGGAAAAGCCAGTTCCGAAAACAGAGTTCAACTCGACGATACCCGAGTAGATGTCGTTGTTGATGCTGTAGTTGGAGTTCGAGAAGTTCAGCGCAAAGAGGTTGCTCCTCCTGCTCTGGAAGGAGCCGCTGTTGCTGGCCAGCACATCGCGGGAGGATTTCAGATAGTTGTAGCGGACGCTCAGGCGGTGGGCGCTGCTGATGTTGTAGTCTATCTTAGCCAGTAGCTTGTCGCTTCTGGTGTTCAGCAGGTAATCCTCGTAAGAGCCTGCATCGTAGTTGTAGCGCTCTTTGAGGAATGCCTTCAGCTGATCCAGGTCGGAGGCCTGCACGCGGGTCACGTTGTCACCCGTAAGCCCTGGCCGTGCAGCGAGGAACGAGGTGGCGGGGTCATCGCGGCGCTCAATTTCGCCATTGACAAAAAAGAATAGTTTGTTCCTCAGAATCGGACCGCCAAGGCGGAATCCGGTCTGTTTAATGCTGAAATCTGTTTTTGAAATCGGAGAATCGTTTGCTTTGTCACCCACGAACTTCTCGCTGCGGGTATTGTAAAAGACAGAGCCTTCGAAGCGGTTGGTGCCCGAGCGCGTCACTGCGTTGATCCCTGCACCCGTGAAGCCACCCTGGCGAACGTCATAGGGGGCCAGGTTAATCTGAATCTCTTCAACGGCATCCAGGGAAATTGGAGAGGAGTTAGTTTGACCTGCTGGTGCAGAAGCCAGGCCAAAGCTGTTGTTGAAGATCGAACCGTCGAGGGTCAGGTTGTTGAAGCGGCTGTCCTGCCCCGAAAAAGAGGTGCCGCTGCCGGTAGTTGCAGCTACGTTGGACGAGCGGCTTTGCGGCGTCAGCCGCACGAAGTCGTTCAGACTGCGGCTCAGGGTCGGCAATGCGCTGATGGCCTCCTTCTTGATGTTCGTGGCTGCGCCTGTGCGCTGCGAGTTCAATATCTCGTTTTCTACTGCGGTTACAATGACCTCGCTCAGGACAGAGGCGGATTCTCTCAACTTGATGTCAAGCCTGAAATCTTGTCCAAGACTCAGCGTCAAATCATTTAGTTCAAAGCTTTCGTAACCTGTGTAAGACACCTGAATGGTGTAAGGCCCGCCAATGCGGACAGAAGGCAGATTGAAACGCCCGTCATCACGGGTGGAGGTGCCGTAAAATGTGCCCGAAGGCACGTGCGTGGCAATGACATTGGCACCGACAAGCGGCTCCCCGCTCACATCTGTAACCTTGCCGAGGAAACTTGCGCTTTGAGCTACGGCAGCGGATTGTAAAAATCCCCCCAACAACAAGACTGTAAACAATCTTATTATCGGAAATCGGGTAAATGCATTTTTCATACAATTAGAGTTTAGTGAATAATAAAATGACGATAATTTTTTTTGTAACTCACTGAGACACAAGGGCAGGCAGCCTGCTTGTCCACGGATCGCAGTTGGGATTCTCAAATTTGCGGCAAAAGAAAAGGCAAAGGCAGAGCGTGCTGTTATTCTCTTGGTAATTGGATGCCGTTCGGGGAAGTTTTTAAAAAGTCCGTGAGTGAAATTCACGGAGGAAAGTTGCATGTGTTTACTCATTGTGCAAATGTTTTCGTCGCTTTCCAGAGATTTTGGGATTGTATTTTCCGGTCGCTGTTCCCTTTCGCTTCGGGCAAGGCCTCCCAAGGATGAGATTTGCCTCCATCATTGGTTTTCATTACCTGTATTCGAAGAAGCAAGGGTCAATTTGCATCTGCTGTTTTTTTCGGCGGCTAAGGTAGGTACAGTTCGCTTTTTGGCAAAGAAAGACTTCTGTTCTTTAAAATTGTGCAGGAAGGAAAACGCATCCGGATGTGGCTGTTCAGCCTCCTGCTATTGCTGCAATGCACCTTTTCTATTTGAATAGCCTCCGCCGAATTTGGGAGAAACGAACGCAAAGGCCTCAACGCTGCTATTTTGTCATTGTTGTCAGGCCTGTTTTTCCCAATTACACTCCGAAATCGAATACCTTTGCCTCTTCCAAAATTAAAAGTAACCCACCGTTATGGTTCTCTTTTTCGGCAATGCAGCCTCCAAAATTTACGCAGTTCAAACCAGCAAAGCACTCGCAGGCGAAGACATCCAAAAACTCATCTGGCTCTTCGGAGGCCAGACCCTCATCGAAGCAGAGCGCATACCCGGTCCCTTCGTCGGCCCCCGGGCAACGATGGTCTCCCCCTGGAGTACCAATGCCGTCGAGATCGCTCAGAACATGGCCATATCGGGTATCCTGCGCATAGAAGAATTTTTTAAGATAAACGAAGGCGATGCCTGCGACCCTATGCTCTCGCAAAAATTCGCAGCCCTGGATCAGGAAATCTTTGCCGTGCACATCGAGCCGGCTCCCATCCTGGAAATCGAAAACATCGCCGCCTTCAACAACCAGGAAGGACTGGCCCTGAGCGAAGAGGAAATTACCTACCTGAACGACCTTGCCCGACGCATCGGCCGCAAACTGACCGACTCCGAAGTCTTCGGCTTCTCCCAGGTCAACAGCGAACACTGCCGGCATAAAATCTTCAACGGAGCCTTCGTTATTGACGGAACACAAAAAGACTCCTCACTTTTTAAACTTATTAAAAAAACTTCCCAGGCGAACCCCAACGACATCGTCTCCGCCTACAAGGACAACGTGGCGTTCCTCAAAGGCCCACGGCTAATCCAGTTTGCTCCCAGGCGGCCTGACCTACCTGATTTTTATGAGAAAAAGCCTTTTGATTCAGTGTTGTCACTAAAGGCTGAGACGCACAACTTCCCGACAACTGTCGAGCCCTTCAACGGTGCAGCCACAGGGTCGGGTGGCGAAATACGGGACAGGCTGGCCGGCGGGCAAGGCTCCATCCCGCTGGCAGGCACCGCTGTTTATATGACAGCTTATCCCCGCCTGCAGGAAAACCGCCCCTGGGAAAAAGGCATGGATGCACGCCCCTGGCTCTACCAGACTCCACTCGACATTTTGATAAAAGCCTCCAACGGCGCCTCCGATTTTGGCAACAAATTCGGCCAGCCACTCATCGCCGGCTCTCTGCTCACCTTTGAGCATGCAGAAGCTGGGCGGCTGCTGGGCTACGACAAAGTCATCATGCTGGCAGGCGGCATCGGCTACGGCAAGGCAACCCAGGCGGTGAAAGGCCACCCCCGAACCGGCGATAAAATCGTGGTGATGGGCGGCGACAACTACCGCATTGGTATGGGAGGGGCAGCCGTCTCTTCCGCAGACACAGGTGAGTTTCAATCTGTCATAGAGTTGAATGCCGTGCAGCGCTCCAATCCAGAAATGCAAAAACGGGTAGCCAATGCCGTGCGGGGTGTAGTGGAAAGCGACGAGAACTTTATCGTGTCCATTCACGACCACGGAGCAGGCGGTCACCTCAACTGCCTCTCCGAATTGGTGGAAGAAACAGGAGGCCACATTGACCTGGACCGCCTCCCCATCGGCGACCCTACGCTGTCAGCCAAGGAAATCATCGGAAACGAATCGCAGGAGCGCATGGGCCTGGTCATCTCGCCCGAAAACATCGAAACCCTGCGCAGAATTGCCGGGCGGGAGCGGGCGCCGATTTACGAAGTCGGCGAAGTCACCGGCAACGGGCGTTTCTCCTTCCTGTCCTCGTCCAAAGGAGATAAACCAATGGACCTGGCGCTGTCTGACATGTTCGGCAGCTCGCCCAAAACCGTGATGACCGACAACACCCTGCCCCGAAAATACGCCGCCGTGGACTATGAAACTTCCCAAGTGCAAGCCTACATCCGCGAGGTGCTGCGCCTCGAAGCTGTCGCCTGTAAGGACTGGCTGACGAACAAAGTAGATCGTTGCGTCGGGGGCCTCGTGGCAAAACAGCAGTGCGTCGGACCACTTCAGCTCCCCCTGAACGACTGCGGCGTGATGGCTCTGGATTACGACGGTAGCAGCGGCATCGCCACTTCCATTGGCCACAGCCCCCTGAGTGGCCTGATTGACCCGGTGGCAGGTAGCCGCAATGCGGTAGCAGAGGCGCTGACCAACATCGTCTGGGCGCCGCTGGCGAAAGGGCTGCTCTCAATCTCACTCTCTGCCAACTGGATGTGGCCTTGCAAAAATGAAGGCGAAGATGCCCGCCTCTACGCTGCTGTTGAAGCTATTTCGGATTTTGCCATCGCACTCGGCATCAACATCCCAACAGGCAAGGACTCACTCTCCATGAAACAGCGGTATCCCGATGGCTGCGAAGTGCTGGCCCCTGGCACGGTTATCGTGAGCGCTGCTGCTCATTGCCTGGACCGCTGCGGCGTCGTAGAGCCTGTTTTTCAAAAAAACGAAGGAGCAATTTACTACCTGAATCTGTCGGGTGAGGGGTATCAACTCGGCGGCTCTTCCTTTGCCCAGACGAGGGGCAGGGTGGGTGAGGGGGCGCCAACGATTGCCGATGCCGCCTATTTTGCAAGAGCTTTTGAAGCCATTCAGCTTTTGATAAAAAAAGGGCTTCTGGTAGCAGGACATGACGTTTCTGCCGGCGGCCTTCTGACTTGTTTGCTCGAAATGTGCTTTGCTGACCTTGAACTTGGAGCAGTGGTAGACCTAAGTGGGATCGGTGAAGCGGATTCGGTAAAATTGCTTTTTTCGGAAAACAGCGCCGTGGTCTTCCAGGCAAAAAATGCTTCGGTAGAAGCGTTGTTAAACGAGGCGGAAGTTCCTTTTTTCAAAATAGGAGAAGTCAGCACCAGGCCTGTACTGAGCGTAAAAAACGGGAGCGAAGTGCACGATTTTGACGTGGCGGAATTGAGAGATGCCTGGTTTGAAACCTCCTTCCTCCTCGACCGCCATCAGACGGCAGCTGGCTTGGCAGAAGTGCGCTTTGACAATTACAAAAAGCAACCGCTGCACTTCGTTTTTCCCAAAAACTTCAGCGGAAAAAGACCTGGGCAGAGCCGCACAAAACCTCGCATCAAGGCTGCCATCATCCGGGAAAAGGGCAGCAACTCCGAGCGGGAAATGGCACACGCCATGTATCTGGCCGGATTCGAGGTGAAGGATGTCCATGCTACCGACCTCATCACCGGCCGGGAAACACTCCAAGACATTCGCTTCCTCGGTGCGGTTGGCGGCTTTTCCAACTCCGATGTGCTCGGCTCGGCAAAAGGGTGGGCAGGGGCATTCCTCTACAATCCCAAAGCCCGGCAAGCACTCGACAATTTCTTCAAACGGGACGACGTGTTGTCCATCGGCATCTGCAACGGCTGCCAGTTGTTCGTGGAGCTGAACCTCATCTACCCCGAACATCCAACACCACCCCGGATGCTGCACAATGATTCGCACAAGCACGAAAGTATTTTTACCTCGGTGGTCGTTCCCGATAACAACTCCATCATGCTGCACTCGCTCGCAGGTAGCCGCATAGGCATCTGGGCAAGTCACGGCGAGGGAAAGTTCTTCCTGCCGATGCCGGAAGACGAGTACAACATCGTCGCCAAATACGGCTACGATGCCTATCCGGCCAGCCCCAACGGCAGCGACTTCAACGCTGCTATGCTGGCCAGTGCTGACGGCCGCCACCTGGTATCTATGCCGCATCTGGAGCGCACAATGTTCCGGTGGAACTGGGCGTACTATCCGAAAGAGCGGCAGGAGGACGAGGTCTCTCCCTGGATTGAGGCATTTTTGAATGCCAGGCGATGGCTGGAGTAAACCCCATCTGACTTCGTGCGCCAGTCCATCAAGAACTTGCTCGTGGGCGGACAACATGACACTGCTTTTTTAGGGGCTGACCTGTAAAGCAAGAGGCTAAAATATGATAGGTCCATATTTTAGCCTCTTGTTTCGGCAGATTGAAAGGTTTTGCCGACGCTATTGAGCCTACGACAACCCCTATTTTGAGGGGTAGGAAGCCAGTTCCTGCCAGGACTTTACGGGCGTGCTTTTGCTCAGGGTATCGAAGCCATCGCCGTTATCCCAGTTGCTGATCTGGGCGATTAAAGCTTTCTCCAGGCGGTTGCCAGCCTTCATAAACACCTTGTCAATTTCCTTCCACTCCCCTCCCGATGGAATTTTTGTTTCAAAAACCGGATGGCTAGGGTCGAATTCTGAATAGAGCTTCATGGATACTAGCAGCAAATTGTCTTTTGTTTTTTCAGGATAAAACTCCATCCTGAATGATTTGGACTGCCGGGAGATGTCTGGCTTTTCGTTTAATTTGAAATAATCCATCCCGGCGACAATGGCTTGGAATGCTTCCTTGTTGAACTGCGCCTGGTCAAAGCCTTTGGCGTTGTTGCCCTCCAGGGGCAGGATGCTGATCGAGGTGGCCAGTGTGACCCGGCCAATGCTCCAGGTGGGCATGTTGCTTTGAACCTCGGTTAAGTCCGTCTGTGCATTGGCTTTTGATCGCTCAATAAAAGCAGTGAAATGACTCAACTTCCTATACCTCCCCCGAAAAACAGAGCGTCCTTTTTGATTTTGATAAACGATGGCAGGGGTGAATCTCACTTCATTAGGCACTCCTTTCCTGGCATCCAGGATTTCGAGCGGAATGTTTTCCTTGCGGGCGTAGTCCTGGATCTCCGGGAGAACATTTCGCTTAAAGTCTTCTGTCATAGATCTCCCGTGTTGCAGAAAAATGATGAGCTTGCTGTTATCCTGAGCGCAAATCGTGCTGAAAAACGCTGCATAACTTACAAACAGCAGACAAAATAGGTGTCTCATGTCTTGTTATTTTTTTTGTTTTAAAAATGATTGGCAGTTTTAAAAAGCCTTAGAGCTTGTTTGCGTATTGGTGCATGAGCTAAAAACGCAAACAAGCTATAAAATTTGAAAGCAGTTTCCTGGGTAGGGGCGAAAATAATATTATGTTTAAAATAATGTGTATGTTTTTTCTTTCAGCTCTCCCGGGAGGATTTTCAGAAAAACCAGAAAAGTCAGCAAGAGCATGTTGGGGATTTGGCAACTTGGCTAAAATGGCTCTTTTTAGAGCTTGTTGGCGATTGGGTCACTTGGTCAAAAAAAGCCCTTATCCGTCCTGTTTTTACCTTTTTTCAGTTCCGTAGCGCTGCTACGCCATTTCAAAAAGCTAAAAACCTGACGAAAAATTGCTCGTTTTCAGATGCTGTTTGGGTTGGGCTGCCGGAGATAAAAAGGATGGATTTTTAGCCCGGTAAGCTCCATTCAAACAACTTTTCGGCTCAAGCACCAAAACGCAAACAAACTCTAACGAACAACAGCTATCAGTGTGATATCTGTCAGGAGGTTTAGTTGTAAAAAAATGAGAGGTAAAAATCAGATGGGAAGTTTGACAAGCATCGCTGTTTGCCGTGCAATGAGGCTCAAAAGTAGGCTGTATTCGCCGCTCCTTCATTTTTAGAAATGGAAAAAGCGGGAATGTCCTTTTTTAGGTTGAATTAATACTAATGCAAAGCCGAATCCGGCTCGCAAAATCCATGCCGTCAGGCTGGGGCAGGCAGTTAATTTTCACGGCTTTTTTTTGCTACCTTGGTACAGCTCGAATTTGTGCAAACGACATTCGAGCGAGCCGTTGTACAACTGAATCTTGCGGGAAGGCCGCAGTCCTACGAATTTCAGTGCCTCAATGTCTGAGCTGATAATCCAGGCATCGCAACCGGCGTAGTGATGTTTTAGCCTGGTGCCTATTTCGCTGTAGAGCACCTTGATTTTTTCAACGGCCAAGCGCTCTCCGTAGGGCGGGTTCATTACGACGATGCCGCTTTGCCCTGGTGCTCCGGATTGAAGGAAATCCTGTTTTTTGAAATCAATGATTTTCCGGACTCCGGCTCGCTCTGCGTTTTCGATGGCCATTTTCAGTGTATTGCCGTCGAGGTCGCTGGCGAGAATGCTGCCTCTGAAGGGGGTAATTTGCCTTTGTGCTTCCAGCTTGATTTTCTTCCAACCTGCGGCATCGAAGTCGGACCATCTTTCAAAAATAAAACTACGCCCTCTGCCTGGAGGAATGCCTTGGGCCATCAGCGCTGCTTCAATGGCAAAGGTGCCAGAGCCGCACATGGGGTCTATAAGCTCCGTTTGCCCGTTCCAGCCCGTCAGAAGCAGGATGCCGGCGGCGAGGACTTCGTTGATGGGGGCCTCGGCTCGGGCCAGCCGGTAGCCCCGTCGGTCGAGGTGCAATCCTGAGCTGTCAAGGGAAAGGGTGCATTTTCGATCGGCGATGTGGAGGTTGATGCGCAGGTCGGGATGAGCGGTGTTAACGGAAGGGCGGCGCCCGTAGCGCTCCCGGAACTGGTCGGCAATGGCATCTTTGGCTTTAAGTGCAATGAATTTGGAGTGCCTGAAAACCTCGCTATTGCTGGTGCCGTCAATGGCAAAAGTCTGGTCGGGTGAAAGGTAGTCGCTCCAGCGGATACCCCTCACCCCTTCGTAGAGCTGCCTTTCGTTGTTAGCCCGGAAGTCGGCGATGGGTTTCAGCACCCGCAGCGCAGTGCGCAGGTGGAGATTGCATTTGTAGAGCAACTCCTGATTGCCGGTGAACTGGACCGCCCGATTGAGGATTTGGACCTCCGGGACGCCGAGGGCTTTAAGTTCTGCAGCCAGGACGGATTCGAGGCCGAATAGCGTCTTTATTGTGATGGTAAACTTGGTCAAGGATTTGTGTTGAAAGCCAAAAGGGAATGTGCAATGATAAAAAACAGCCTGCAAGATACATCCCCGGCATCCGCATTATTTTAAAAAACTTATACATTAGCCGCTGCTATTTTTTTTAGGTAGCACCGCTAATCAGGAGGATGCCGGCGGTGAAAACAGAAGCTTCCCTGCTCCTTTTGCCCCTCAAAAACTGTTTGGATTTGGCTGCCGGAGAGAAAAAGGCGCCTTTTTAACCCGGCGAGCCAAATCCAAGCAGCTTCTGAGGAATGTGTCAGAAATAAATTGGGCATTTGGGCGACGCCTTTTGAGCGCTGGCTGTGTTGGTGAAATAGTTGCGTTTTGAAGACTATATGCCTGTTTCAGTGCCTTGCCAGCTCCCAAAATACCCTTGCTGAAATACCCAGCTTATTGCCGGCACCTTCCTGAATAGTAAGAGCTTGATTGCGATTTGGTCACTTGGCTAAAAAACGGCCCTTTCCGCCACTTTTCCCCCTTTTTGCAGTTCCGTAGCGCTGCCACGAAACAGAAAAAAGGAGAAAATTGACGAAAAATTGCTCGTTTTAGATGCTGTTGGGCTGCCGGAGATAAAAAGATACCTTTTTAGCCCGGTAAGCTCCATCCCAACAGCATCTCTGCTCAAGCACCAAAACGCAAACAAGCTCTAATCACATAACCAACAAAAGGAAAAACATGACAGATCAGGACATTGCGAGAACAATCACGCTCAAGCCCATCCAGGACATTGCCGACCAGCTTGGCGTCTCCCACGACGATTTGCAGCTTTACGGAAAATACAAAGCCAAGCTGCCACTTCACCTCATTGACGAGGAGAAGATCAAAAAAAGCAACCTCATTTTGATGAGTGCTATTTCACCCACGCCAGCGGGTGAAGGCAAGACGACCATGTCTATCGGCCTATCACAGGGACTCAACCGCATCGGCGAAAAGACCTGTGCTGTCGTGCGGGAGCCATCGCTTGGCCCCGTGTTTGGCATCAAGGGCGGAGCAACTGGAGGAGGCTACTCACAGGTGCTGCCCATGGAGGACATCAACCTGCATTTCACCGGCGACCTTTCAGCCGTGGAAAAATCCCACAACCTACTGGCAGCACTGATTGACAACAACTTGCAGAGCAAAAAGCGCTCACTTGGCCTCGACCCGCGCCAGATTTTCTTCAAGCGGGTGATGGACATGAACGACCGCTCACTGCGCCAGATTATCGTCGGCCTGGGAGGCACCGGCAACGGCATACCCCGCCAAACGGGCTTTGACATCGCCGTCGCTTCTGAAGTAATGGCTATTCTTTGCCTCTCCAACAATATCGAAGACCTGAAACGGCGGCTTGGCAATATCTTCATTGGCTTCACAATGGACAACCAACCGGTCTATGCCCGCGACCTGAATGCCCAGGGAGCGATGGCAGCGCTGCTGAAAGACGCCATCAAACCCAACCTCGTGCAGACGCTAGAAGGCTACCCAGCAATTATCCACGGCGGTCCTTTTGCCAACATCGCCCAAGGAACTAATACCGTTATCGCCACCAAAACAGGCCTCTCCTTAGCTGACTGGGTAGTGACGGAAGCAGGCTTCGGCTCTGACCTGGGGGCGGAAAAATTCATGGATATCAAGTGCAAGAGCGCCGGACTGGCACCAAAGGCCATTGTCCTCGTCGCTACCATCCGGGCGCTGAAATACCACGGCGGCACAGACCTCAAGACACTGACAGAACCCAATCCCGATGCCGTGCGCAAAGGGCTTTGCAACCTGGAAAAACACCTTGAAAATGCGGGCAAATTCGGAATACCCGCTGTGGTGGCTATCAATAAATTCGTGACAGATACAGACGAAGAAATTGCTATCGTGCAAAAACGCTGCGAAGAATTGGGCTTCCGTGCGGCGGTAGCCAATGTCTGGGCAGAAGGCGGCAAAGGAGCTGAAGCCCTTGCCCATGCAGTGGTGGATACGGTGTGGAATTCAAAAGGCGAGTTTAGGGCACTTTACGACTGGAGCTGGCCCATTGAAAAGAAAATTGAAACCATCGCTACCCAGGTCTATGGTGCTGACGGCGTGGAATACACAGCAACAGCCCAACTCAACCTGAGGCGTATCGCCAGACTTGGACTGGAAGGCTCTGCTATTTGCATCGCTAAAACGGAAAAATCACTCTCCGACAACCCTACAAAGATTGGCCGCCCGACGGGCTTTAACATTACTGTCCGGGAGATTGAGATTGCAGCCGGAGCAGGCTTCGTGGTACCTATCACGGGCGACATGATGCGTATGCCCGGTCTGCCCAATGTCCCTTCTGCGGAAAATATTGACATTGATGCAGAGGGAAATATTACGGGCTTGTTTTAAAAAAATAGGCTGCTGAGGACTGCACAGGAGGGCATCTTTTCGGGCTGACAGGGCGGAATAGCTGTGCAGCTATGGCTGTTTACCCTTCACACTGCCTTGTCAGCGTCGTATAAGAGCTTGTTTGCGTTTGGGTGCTTGAGCAGAGATGCTGTTGGGATTGAGCTTACGGGGCTAAAAAGGTGTCTTTTCCGCCCAGAGCCAACAGCATCTGAAAACGAGCAATTTTTCGTCACTTTTTCTCCTTTTTTCCGTTGCGTAGCAGCGCTACGGAACAGAAAGAAGGGGGAAAAGTAGCGTAAAAGGGGCGTTTTTTAGCCAAGTGACCAAATCGCAAACAAGCTCTGAACCCGATAAGCTCAATTCAAACAGCATCTCTGCTCATGCACACAAACCCCAACATGCTCTAAGCAATCCCTGGGAAAAACGCGTCGGGGATATGCTCCACCTGCCATTCGTTTTCATTTTTTAATAAGACGGAAACCACGTCGAAGCGGACGGCCCAATCGTGCCCTGTCTGTTGCATATACTCTGCTGCTGCGCGGGCGAGGTGTTGCTCCTTTTTTTTATCTATAAATTCTTCGGGTTTGCCGAAGTAGTCGTAGCTGCGGGTTTTTACTTCCACAAAAACGAGTACGTCCCCGTCTTTGGCAATGATGTCCATCTCCAGGTGTTTGTGCCGCCAGTTCGTTGCGAGAATGGTGAAGCCGCGCTCCCTTAGCAACATTTCGGCAATTTCTTCACCCCGCTTTCCCGTTTCATTATGTTTTGCCATAAAATTTTTGAAATTAGCGGCAAGTTAAGGAATCACAGAACTGGGAAATCAACAATCGGGCAAAATGGCCTTTATTCAAATTCAGATTTGCCGGCTCATCAATTTTAAATCATGGAAAAACTCGCATTTGACCACGCTAACGCCGCACGCTTTGTGCAGGCACACGAAATAGAAAATATGGCAGTCTCCACTGAAGCAGCTGCCCGGCTACTTGAAAGCCACAAAGGCCCTGGCAATGATTTCCTCGGCTGGCTTGAGCTTCCTAAAAAATACGAGCGGGAGGAGTTTCGACGTATCCAAAAAGCAGCGAAGAAAATCCGGCAGCATGCAGAAGTGTTTGTCATTATTGGGATTGGCGGCTCGTACCTGGGAGCCAAAGCTGCTATTGAGGCACTCTGTCACACATTTAATAATATACTACCTCCGAAAAAGCGGAAAGGTCCTGAAATTTATTTCGCAGGCACCAACATCTCAGGCCCTTATCTCCACGACCTGCTCGACGTAATCGGTGACAGGAGTTTCTCCGTCAACGTCATTTCAAAATCGGGAACAACGACCGAGCCTGCCTTGGCTTTTCGCCTTTTCAGAAAAAAATTGGAGGAAAAGTATGGCAAGGAAGGTGCAAGAGAGCGCATTTTCGCCACGACTGACAAGTCCCGCGGCGCCCTAAAGACCCTGGCTACGCAGGAAGGATACGAAACCTTTGTCGTCCCTGACGATGTAGGAGGGCGCTACTCCGTGCTGACTGCAGTGGGCTTGCTCCCCATCGCCGTTGCAGGTATAGACATTGAAGAAATGATGCAGGGGGCTGCCGAAGCGATGAAGGATTTTAAAAAGCCCTTTGCTGAAAACGCCTGCTACCAGTATGCAGCCTTGCGCAACATCCTCTACCGCAAGGGCTACGCCATCGAAATGCTCATCAACTACGAACCGGGGCTGCGCTACTTCGCCGAGTGGTGGAAACAGCTCTACGGCGAAAGTGAGGGCAAGGACAACAAGGGAATTTTCCCCGCCAGCGCTAATTTTACAACAGACCTGCACTCCCTGGGCCAGTACATCCAAGAGGGGCGGCGGCACCTTTTTGAAACCCAGGTGGCCATTGATTCACCTGAGGTGGACCTTGTGGTAGAGGGCGATCCTGACAACCTCGACGGATTAAACTATCTGGCAGGACGCACTTTTAATTTTGTCAATAAAAAAGCGGCAGAAGGCACTGTCGAAGCCCACGTGGACGGAGGGGTGCCAAACCTGAAAGTGACCATTCCGGCAGCGACGGCTTACCATTTGGGCTACCTGTTTTACTTTTTTGAAAAAGCCTGTGCCGTGAGTGGCTACTTGCTTGGCGTCAATCCGTTTGACCAGCCGGGTGTCGAAGCATATAAGAAAAACATGTTTCGCCTGCTGGGCAAACCAAAGTGAGCTTTGGGTAAAAATGGCAGAAAGGCGATTTTCAAATCGCAAACAAGCTCTGAGCAATTGAAAGCCGCCTTTCCCCTTTTTTCAAAAAACCGGTTTCTTCGTTTGGTGCGTTTCTGCTATGTCTGATAATCAATGCAGCCTGTCTGCTGACTCTCGTGAGCAACTCGCCTTTTTTGAAAAAAAGGAGGTGATAGAGACCTTGTTCTCACGCCAGGGCATTTCTTTCGATGCGGCCTTCCAAGTTTTTTTCAGAGCTTTTAAAATGGAGAAGGTGCTTGAACTTTGGGTGAGCGGGGCACCTGGCCACCCGTTTCGCCTGCTGAAATCCTACGAAGTCTGTGCAGCTTCCGGCGTTCCGGGGCCGAAGCGATGCGAGGGGGACAGGCAGGTACCAGAAGGAGTTTACCACATCAGCCGCTTCAATCCTAAAAGCCACTTTTATTTGTCTTTAGGCCTGGATTACCCCACCGTTGCCGACCTGAAGTTTGCCGACCCCAGCAACCCCGGAGGCGACATTTTTATCCACGGGGGCTGTACCAGCACCGGCTGCCTGGCCATGACGGACGATGCCATGAAGGAAATCTACACGGTAGCTGGCCGGGCAGAGAATCGGAATCAGAGCAAAATCCAGGTGCACATTTTCCCAGCAAAAATGACGGATGAAAATTTGAAAAGACTGGTGGCTGGGCAGCCTGAATGGGCAGCATTTTGGGAGGGGCTGAGAGTGACGTATGATTTTTTTGAAAAAGCGAGAACCCTTATGCAGTAGGCGGCTGCACGATACCTAAAATTAAGGCGCTGGTCGTTTCCTCTTCCAGCGCCGGTGCGACCAGAGCCAGCAAGCAGGCTCAGTGCGAATGGTAGCTTCCAGGCAACGGGCAAAGGCCCTGCTGATTTCAGTTTCCGCTGCTGCCTGTGGCTTGTTGCAAATTTCGGAGAAAATAACTTCATAGAATCCCCGCTTTAGCCGCTGGATTTCAAAGTAAAAAACCGGATAGCCCGTTTGCCGGGCGAGCTTGTCGGGGCCGTGGAGGAAAGGCGTGTCCTGGTTCAGGAACTGGAGCCAGTGGGCATTGCGGATGTCCGAAGGTGTCTGGTCAGCGATGAGCACGAAGAGACAGGGTTGGTTGCGGTTTTGAGCCACAACTCGCCCCGCCTGGTTCATGCCGGCGAGGTGCAGCCCCCAGCGGCGGCGGCGGCGGTTCAGCCATTCGTTGACAGCGGAATCTTTCAGCGGCTTGTAAATGCCGACGACCTTGTGTTGCACAGCAAGGGGGAAGCTCAGTACACCCCATTCCCAGTTGCCGTAGTGGCTGCCGAGAAGGAGGGCACTGCGGCCCTGCTCGAAGAGTGGAGTGAAAATTTCAGGATTTTTGTAAACGAAATGGCGGCGAAGTTCAGACTCCGACAGGGAGAGGCCTTTTATAGATTCGAGGAGGATATCGCAGAAGTGTTGGTAGAATTTTTTTGTAAGCAATTGTATCTCAGCAGCTTGCTTTTGGGGGAATGCGTTTTCCAGGTTTTCACCGACGGTCTTTTTTCTGTATTTTAATAAATAAAAAAAGAAGAAATACAGGGCATCCGAGATGAGATAGACCAGCCTGAACGGCAGTATTGAAAAGAAGCTCACCCCTGTACGCAGGAGGAAAAGCGCCGATTTGGGATGAGGATTTTTTTTCAATTGATTAAGTTTGCATTTCCTAAGAGCACGTTGGGGTTTTAGCCAGGTGGCCAAATTTCCAACACGCTCTAATGCCTGCAAATCTATCCAAACATGATCAACCGGAGGAGATTCCTTTCAAAAACAGCTGCCGGTGCTATGGTGGCGGCTGCCGGCAGCTCGCTGAATTATAGTTGTGCGAACAGCCCGGAGTCTGGCAATTCCCGCACAGTGGTGCAGACCCACCCGTTGGCTATTTCAACCTGGGATTTTGGAATAAAGGCAAATGAGGTGGCCTGGCCCGTGCTCAGCAGCGGTGGTAAAGCACTTGATGCGGTGGAGGAAGGCGTGAAGGTCATCGAAGCAGATGCCGATAACCAATCGGTAGGCTACGGCGGGCTGCCCGACCGGGACGGCCGAGTGACGCTGGATGCCTGCATCATGGCCCCCGACGGCAACTGCGGCTCCGTGTGTGCCTTGGAACACATCATGCACCCCATTTCTGTGGCACGGGCCGTCATGGAGAAAACGCCCCATGTGATTCTGGTGGGGGAGGGTGCTTTAGAGTTTGCCCTTTCGCAGGGGTTTAAAAAAGAAAACCTACTCACCGAAAAGGCTAGGCAAGCCTGGCTGGAGTGGAAAAAGGAATCGAAATACGAACCTAAGATTAACGTAGAACTACACGACACCATCGGCATGCTGGCACTTGACCAGCATGGTGAGCTGGCTGGTGCCTGTACGACCAGCGGCCTGGCTTTTAAAATGAGGGGCAGAGTAGGGGACTCGCCGATCATCGGAGCCGGGTTGTTTGTGGACAATGAAATTGGAGGGGCAGCTGCTACCGGATTGGGGGAGGCAGTTTTGAAAAGCCTGGGGAGTTTTCTGACCGTGGAACTGATGCGGCAGGGCAGATCCCCCCAGGAAGCCTGTGAGGAGGCCGTCCACAGGATTATCGGCAAACAAAAAAACTACAAAGACTTCCAGGTGGGATTTATTGCGGTGAATAAAGCCGGCGAAACTGGCGCATTCAGTATTCAGCCGGGCTTTAATTACTCGCTGTTTGCAAATGGAGAAAACAAAGTTTACAATGCTCCCTCCTTCATAAAAGAATAGCCCATCCCCAACCGATTGGTACATCTTCCCAACTCGACACAGACTGAGAAATGTGTCGGAAATAACTTAGAAGCTGTTTGACTGGAGCTTAGGGGCTAAAAAGTCGCCTTTTTCTCGGGCGGCCAAATCCAAACTGCTTCTAACTTATTTCCGGTACGTTCTGAAACCAAGGTAGTAAAGTGCCATTGTATGATAAATGGCACTATATTTTCAGTGCTATAGCATAGCCTGCCTTTTATTCCTGTCTGAACACGAATGATTTATTTATAGGAACGAATAGAATTTAACGATTGATGGAGTTACCAGTCATTAAAATATTGATAGCAGATAATCATCATATTTTCATCGAAGGGTTGAAAACTATACTGAGCAGAGGAGGGAAATTTGATTTCCAGATGGTGGGAGAGGCGATGACAGGCTCAGAGTTGTTAAGGATGATGAATCATACCCAGCCCGACATTATTTTCCTGGATATGAGCCTGCCCGACATGGACGGCATTGAAGTGTTGTCTGCGATGAAAGAGCATAAGCACCAGGATACCAAGGTGATCTCCTTTAGCATTTTTGATGAGCCTAAGGTTGTCAAAGCAGCTTTTAAAGCAGGAACAGATGCCTACATTTTGAAAAGCTGCAGCATCACAGAAGTAGGGCGGGCAATTGACATTGTTTTAACGGGCGATACGTACATCGGCACTGGCTTGTCGCTGACAAATAGCACCGGAAGGAATTCACTGTACCTCCAAGAAGGGAAACTTTCTGCTTCCTACGATGATTGGTTTATAAAAAAGTACAGCCTGTCGAGGCGTGAGCTGGAGGTGTTGAAGCTGATTGCCCAGGCTATGACCAATAAAGAAATCGCCGATGAGTTGTTTATCAGCGACCAGACCGTAAGTGTGCACCGGAAGAACATCATGCGGAAACTAGGCGTCGGGAACTCTGCAAGTTTGATAAAAATGGCGTATGAACACAATTTATTATAGGTAGCAAGCCTCGTATTCATAGCATGATACCTAAAAAAAATTGTAACATGAGGAATTGGAATCGTTAATTTGGCATGAAGGTTGAACAATGGAGAGAGTCGAAAAGGTGCATAAACTACTTAAATTCAGTGCCTTTTTTAGAAAGACAAATTGCCATTCCTGCCTCCCTTCCTCAACATCTGAACGCATTGGAATTGAATTAAACAAAGGTGGTTTTTGACTTTAACATGAAATAAATCTACCTTTGTACCCATAATCGAGAAAAGATTTTCCATGGACAACGACAAGTACACTCCATATCTTCTCATCTGTTTGCCTAAACTCCTTTTCCCAAATATTTCCAGGATTGTCTTAAGTAGGTTGGAGGATAATCTCTCGTAGTTAAGCAATTATTCCTGCCTGGCTTTTTCAGGCAAAACCCATAAAAGGTTACGTGGTAACCCAATACTTACACCGAATCAATGAAAATGGTCAAGAAGGGAATGACATCCACTCACTTCGGGACCTCTTTCACTATTAACAAATTATTACATCCATGATCAGAACGAATTTTACGAAATTGCCGGTAACATTTCTGGTATTATTTCAACTCCTCCTGCTCATTGCGAGCTACAACAACGTTTCGGCCCAGGTGATGGCCTGTAATGACTTGGTTCAGGTATCTGTTTCGCCTGTGCCACACTTGTGTCAGGCAACCGTCACTGCAGAGACCTTTATCGAAGGCGGCCTGATCCCCGGTCATGATTACAACATCCTTATCAAGAATGGTTTTGTAGAGGTCGCCTCTGGTGTCAACGAAGTGACCATCAATAATTCCGATCAATACTTCGGAATAAACCTAGAGGTCGTCGTAACCGATTTGAATACAGGTAACTCCTGCTGGGGCCTGATGTTCCTCAAGGATAAGCTGCCCCCAGTGATCACCTGTACTGATGTTACGGTGGATTGCTCAGCCGACCTTGGCTCTGTTGGCCCTGCTACAGCAGTGGACAACTGCGATGATAACCCTGTGGTTCAATTGACAAATGAAGTCGTAAACTCCTCCACGGTTTGCTCCAACGGTTACGCTACCATCGTGCGCACCTACATAGCGATTGACAACAGAGGAAATACGTCAGCACCCTGCAACAAAACCATTTACATTCAGCGTCCAAGCCAGGTGGACTTTCCAAATGATATTATCTGGACTTGCGACCAGTATGCCGCTTTTCCCAACATCGTTGAGGCTACGCCCTTGCATCCGCTCATTGAAGACTCCGACCCATCTACGCCGAACACCATAGACGTTAACCTGGACCCGGTTTCCGGTGCTGCTGTTTTGTCAGCAACAGGCTCGGGTATCGTAGCGAACATCGTTGGCGAGCACTGCAAATACCAACAAACCTTTAGCGATCAGGTGCTTCAGACCTGTGGCAGCACTTTCAAAATCGTGCGCACCTGGACCGTACTGGATTGGTGTACCGGCGCTATCATCACATCAGGGGTGGGAGGTGAAGATAACATACAGATAATCAAGGTGATGGACAATAAGGGGCCGGTGATTTCCCGTGCGCCGTTTTCCGTTTCTGCTAATATTCCTGGGCACCCTTGCAAATCGCAGGGATTATTGCTGGCGCCTACTTTTAGCGATAACTGCAATGACGTAGTGGTGAAGATTTACACCCCGGTAGGCGAAGCGATCTACACCAGTGGTGGCAATGGCAATAACGGAGGCCTTATTCCTCCTCCAGGCTTGCAGGTGGGCACACATACGGTGACCTACCAGGCTACGGATGCCTGCAACAACCAAACTACGATTGAAGTACAGGTGACCGTAGTTGATGATATTGCTCCGGTAGCCGTTTGCGATGAATTTACAGATGTGAACCTTACCACCAACGGCCTGGCCACGGTGTTTGCCACCACCTTTGACGATGGAAGCCACGATAACTGCTGCCTGGATCACTTCGAGGTGAGAAGAATGGAAGACCCTTGTGACGATGGCCACAACGACCTGCTCTTTGGCCCTTCTGTCGTCTTCTGCTGTGAAGACATTGCCAATGGCCCGGTGACTGTTGTTTTCCGTGCTTTTGACTGTTTTGATAATTACAACGACTGCATGGTCCAGGTGTTTGTACACGATAAGGTAAGCCCGATTCTTACGAGCTGCCCTCAGGATGTACGCATTTCCTGCGATGAATATGCCGACAACCTTGAAACTGGCCTGGCAGGAAAAACCCCTGCTGAACAGTGCCAATTCCTGACAGAATATGGATTCGGGGAGGCGACTTTTACAGACAACTGCACCGTCAACATTTCCTGCACGGCCACGATCAACATTGACCAATGCCTTGATGGTGTAATTACCCGCAAATGGACAGCTAAGGATCAAAGCAATAACAATGCAGCCCAAAGCTGTACCCAGCGCATCTGGGTGGATCACGTAAGCGATTGGGCTGTTGAATTTCCCGCGGATATAACAGTTGAATGTGGTACTACACCGCCCAACTTTGGCGAGCCTGTCATCTTTAATGAAACTTGCGAGCTGGTAGCTATTTCTTACGAAGATGTTGTTTACAACGTCGTGCCAGAGGCCTGCTACAAGATCGTGCGCAAATGGACAGTTATCAACTGGTGTGTCGTGGGCTCCAATGTTGACCAGGAAGTGGTCGAACTTTCAGAAGCACAACTCTGGAACCAGGGCGTGACGGTAGTTGCGGATCGCGACATCAATGGCGACGGCTACTTCAACCCTTCAGAAGTAAACAGCAACAAGAGCCACCGCACCTTCCGCGATAGTTGGAACAACACGCCGGGCAAAAAGCACAAACCGGTGCGTGCCGATAACCAGACAAATGGCCCCATCACCGATCCTGATACGGATACAGATTCAGACCCCTGGGATGGCTACATTGCCTACCAACAGGTGATTAAAGTGATTGACAATGTCGCTCCAGTATTTACTACGGGTTGCAATATCCCGGATGTGTGCATAGAAAGCAACACCTGCGGCGCAACCCTGTTGCTGCCCCAACCGGAAATTACCGAATGCAGCCCCAACGTCACACTGACTGCAAAGATTGAAATTGGTGGTGTGTGGTTGGATGGCTTCGGGCCTTATTTAAACGTTCCTCCGGGCACGTACAACGTTCGCTACAACGCAAAAGATAACTGTAACAACCAGACAGACTGCATTACCACAGTGACGGTTAAAGACTGTAAAAAGCCAACACCATTCTGCAAAAACGGATTGGTGATCGAAATTGACCCGCCGGATCCACACATCACCATCTGGGCTTCAGATTTCAACGCAGGCTCCTTTGACAACTGCCCGGGCACGCTGAAATTCTCCTTCTCTGCCGACGTCAATGACGTCAGTCGAACCTACTACTGTGAACACATTGGTCAGCAGCCGGTACAGATTTGGGTGACGGATGCCGTTGGCAACCAGGACTATTGCGAAACTTTCATAGTCATTCAGGATAACCTCGGCGTTTGCAATGACGATCCGCTGGTGAACCTCGGTGGTGCTATCGCAAATGAAAATAGCCAATCCGTAGAGAATGTGACGGTGTCGCTCAGTGGGCAAAGCTCAGGGATAACCCTGACGAACCATGCAGGAGCGTACGTCTTCGCTAATATCCCGGTGGGCAACGACGTGACGGTGACGCCTGAAAAGGACGATGAACCGCTCAATGGAGTAACTACTTATGACCTGGTGCTGATCAGCAAGCATATTCTGGGCGTTCAGGTTCTCGATTCACCTTACAAGATAATAGCTGCTGATGCCAACAAGTCGAATTTAGTGACTACGGCTGACCTGGTTGAGTTGCGCAAATTGATTCTGCAAATAATTCCGGAATTTTCCAATAATACCTCCTGGAGGTTTGTGGATAAGACTTACACCTTCCCGAACCCGGCCAATCCGTGGTCACAGCAGTTCCCCGAAGTGGTGAGCATAAACAACATTCCGGCAGGAACAACTGCAGCGGATTTCATAGCTATCAAAATAGGTGACGTGAATGGAAGTGCAGCGACCAGCTATGCGGGAGGCAACCAGGAACGGGGCCAGGTTGGCTCTCTGGTTCTGCTGGCTGAAGACCGCCAGGTGAAGAAAGGGGAAGAAGTGACCGTCAATTTCAAGGCAGCCAACCTGGATATCCTTGGCTATCAGTTCACGCTGAATTTTGACCAAAGTGCCCTCGAATTAGTGGAGTTGCTGCCAGGAGTCGCTAAGGAAGAGAATTTCGGCTTTACTTTGCTCGACAAAGGTGCGCTCACTGCGAGCTGGAATGGCGAAGCAAAGAGCAGCGACTTCTTTAGCCTTGTTTTCCGCGCAGGCAAAGATGGCCGGCTCAGCGATTTGTTGAGCCTCAACTCCCGCTTCACAAAAGCAGAAGCATACAACCTGAGCGGCGGCTTGCTCGGTGTCCAGTTGAGCTTCAACGGAAACGCAGTGTCAACTTTTGAACTCTATCAAAACACACCCAATCCGTTCAGAGGTAACACAGTAGTCGGCTTTAACCTGCCACAGACTGGCATGGCAAAACTGACGGTGACGGATATTTCCGGCCGGGTGTTGAAAGTGGTAGAGCAGGAGTTTGCCAAGGGGTACAACGAAATCCAGTTGAACAGCAATGAGCTGCCTGCGTTCGGTTTGATGTACTACACGCTGGAAACAGCTGCAGATACTGCTACTCGAAAGATGATAGTTGTTGAATAAGAATTAAAACAATTGGTGAACTGTTGATTGCCGGTAGCCTGCATTGTTGGCTGCTGGCAATTGGCAGTTTAGAAGCTGTTTGATTTGAGCTTATCGGGCTAAAATCCATCCTTTTTCTCTCCCGTAGCCAAATCCAAACAACTTCTTGGAAACACATCAGAAATAATTATGCATTTGGGCGGCGTCTTTTGAGCGTTGGCTGTGTTAGTGAAATAGGTGAGTAGCTCAGGCTATACTCCGGATTGACTGCCTTGCCAGCCCCGAAATACCCAACTTACGCCCGGCACGTTCCTGAGAAACGTGCATAAACCCAATTCGTGTTTTTGGCAAAAAACTTGTTAAATCACATAGATATGAAAAAGGTTAATCCATTTATTGCTCTTCTTTTCTTCTTTGGTGTAATGGGCCTGAAAGCCCAGGAAGTGACCCTCAAAATACCGGACATGGTGGTGCAGCCAGGTACAGTGGCGCATGTTGCGGTTCAGGTGGAGAACTTTACGGACGTAACGGGGATCCAGTTTTCCCTCAATTGGAACAAGGATGTGTTACAATTTGTGGGTGTAGATAATTTTGGGTTGCCAGGCGTCACGACTGAAGGAAACTTTGGGCCGGCAGAAGAATCGGAAGGAGGAAAGCTGCGGTTTTCCTGGTATCAGCAGGAATTGACAGGAGTAGATCTGGCAGACATGTCCACGATCTTTTCGATTTGGTTCAATGTCGTTGGTACGTTAAATTCTTCCAGCCAGGTCATGATCACGGATGACCCGATCATCATCGAAGTAGTCGGTCTGGATGGGTTTCTTCCCTTCAAAGTGGACAACGGCGTAATTACCGTGCAAGACCCTAACGCAAGCAAGGAAACTCGCACTTCTGATTTTACATTATTCCAAAACAACCCAAACCCTTTTACTGAAACTACGTATATCTCCTTCAGTTTGCCCAGGAGTGTTCAAGCAGAATTGAGCATTTTTGAGCCTTCAGGTAAGGTTATTTTCAGAGAAAATCGGAATTTTGCCGCCGGCATTACCAGAATACCCGTTTCGCGGGATATTTTTTCCAGCGCTGGCACCTACTTTTACACCCTCAAAACCGAAAGAGCAACTGCCACGAGGCAGCTTCTGGCACAATAAGTGCAACGCAATAGGTGACGTTTGTCATTTTGAGATGGAATCGCCATTGCGTTTTCCGATTACATTTTTTCACTAATTATTGTCCCAATTCCGAACATATGAAAGGACCGATTACCAACCTCGTCATTGGCTGCTTGCTGTTTTTTGCAACTCAGCTTGTTGCCCAGCCTACTTTTTTTATTTCCCCGCAAAACACTGTTGCGAATGCCGGAGATAATATTACGGTAGATGTTAAAGTCAACGGCTTCACGGATATTGTAAGCGTCCAGTACTCTATGAACTGGAACCCTGCTATCCTGCAATTCCTGTCGGTGACGCTCCCTACGCCACCAGGGCTGCCTGGGTTGAGCCAATCCAGTTTTGGATTAACCATGGTCGGCAATGGTAGCCTGGTTCTAGCCTGGTATGACGAAAATGTGGAAGGGGTGACAGTGCCCGATGGGACGGTTATTTACTCGCTCAATTTCAAGGTACTCAATACCAATGCGGCTACGATCTCCTTTTCAGGCAATCCTGCTCCCGTTGAAGTAGCCCATGTCAACGGGCAGTTCCTTACTCCTATTTTCCAAAATGGCACCGTTAATGGCGGCGGTGGCGGCGGTGGCGGCGGCAACGTCGAGGGCTTTGCAATTATTGGCTCCGACGAAACAGTTGCCTCTGGTTCGCAGGTATGCGTGGATGTAAGTGTTAATGACTTCGACGACATTGTCTCTATGCAATATACGATGCAGTTTGACCAGGCAAAACTTCAATTTTCTGCAATTCAGGGATACAATTTGCCTGACTTAGGTCCGTCAAACTTTGGCACAACCATGGCGAATCAAGGCAAGCTTACCCTCTCCTGGTATGACCCCAATGCCGAAGGCATTACCATTCCTGATGGTACGGTAATCTACCAGGTCTGCTTTAATGCCATCGGCCCCAATAATTGCAATGCTACCACACAATTTCAGTTTAACAGCAGCCTAGTACCTGCCGAAATTATAAATGGGGATGGTATGGAGGTGCCATTTCAGGGAATACCCGGCAACATAGAAATTTGCAACAGCGGCCCTCCTTCGGGCGACAACCTTACTTTTATTGCCTCCCAGGAAACAGCCCCCAACGGCAGCCAAGTCTGTGTTAAGTTTACAGTAGAAAACTTTGACTGCATCGTGAGTGCCCAGTTTTCGATCCATTTTAACCAGGCTGTTTTGCAGTACCAAAATGTCCAAAACTTTGGATTGCCCGAGTTGAAACCAAGTAATTTTGGAACCTCAGGAGTCAATAACGGGGTGTTGGGCTTTAGCTGGTATGACGAGACAACCGAAGGTGTGACGGTCGCAGACGGGACCGTGATCTTCGAAGTTTGTTTTAACGTCATTGGCAATACCGGGCAGTCCAGCCAGATAACTTTCGATGGAACGCCCACGATCGTAGAGGTCGTGGATTGCAATGATGTAGAACTTACACCGGATTTTGTTTCCGGCTCCGTAACTGTTGGAAGTGGCTGCTCCGGGGAAGTGAGTATTTCGGGAAGTAGTGTAACGAATGTGGAATGCAATGGCCAAAACACCGGTGCAATTGACATCACGGTAACGGGCGGCAATAATACCTATACCTACGAATGGAAAAGAGCGGGTAATCCTGCTGTCATTGCAACGACGCAAGATGTCTCCGGGCTTTCTGCAGGTACTTACAACGTGACGGTTACGAGTTGCAGCGGCCAGGTTTCTGCTACGGGTAGTTACCAGATCACCCAACCCAACGCACCATTGGGTGCGACTTTCCAAATAACAAATATCGCCTGCTTTGGCGAAACCAGCGGCGCAATTACAGTGACCCCTTCGGGGGGAACACCCTCCGGGGCGGGCTGCTCCGGCCTGACTTTCGCCTGGAGTAGTGGCCAGACAACCCAAAACCTTACCGGCCTGGCTGCGGGCACTTACAAAGTGACCATCACGGATTGCAACGGGTGTCAGTACGTTTCCAATGAGATGGAAGTAACGGCACCACCCTCTGCATTTACAGCCGTTGCCACTGCTATTCCCGCAAAGTGCTTCGGTGCAAACAACGGCGGCATTGTCGTGACCGCTTCCAATGGGGTAAGCCCCTATGAATACCAGCTCAACAACAACCCCTGGCAGGCCGCCAACACCTTTGGAAATCTGGCTCCGGGCAGCTATACCGTCAAGGCAAGAGACGCCTTTGGATGCGTGAAAACGAGTACCGTCATCGTCTCGTCTCCGCCTGAAATCGCAGTAGCTACTAACGCTACCAGTGCGACAGCCGGCAACTGCGACGGCTCCATCACCACAACGGTTTCAGGTGGAACGCCGGGAGGCGCCCCTCCAGGCTATACCTTTAGCTGGTCAGGGCCTAACGGCTCGCTGCCGGCTGGTACCGGCCCCAATCCGACCGACCTTTGCCCGGGTACTTATTGTGTCACCGTTAGCGACTTTAATGGTTGTACCAAGACCAAGTGCCAGTTGGTGACTGCTCCGCTCCTGGTCACTGCCGACAAGAAAAATGCCTGCATTGGTGAATGTAATGGAGAAATTAACCTGAATGTCACGGGGGGCATCACCCCTTATACTTACCAGTGGACAGGTGGCCTGACGGGAACGAACCCTACCGGCTTGTGTCCAGGCTCTTATTCCGTGACCGTGACAAGTACGGCAAGCGGGCAAAGCCAATCCCTGACGATCAATATTTCGCAGGCAACTTCCAATGTGACCATCGCAAATGCGATAGTCACAGATCCTTCTTCTTCTACTGTTTGCGATGGCACAGTAGCCGTCACCGCAGCGACGGGTGGCTTCGGCCCTCCGTTTACCTACAGCTGGAGCAACAACCAGACGGGCAGCACTGCCACAGGGCTTTGCGATGAAGCAACCTACACCGTCACCGTCTCCGATGTTAACGGCTGCACCGGTACGGCTGCTTATACCCCTGATTTTGTGCTGGTACCGATACAGTATGTAGTCAGTTCGACTTCATCCTGCCAGACAGGGAGCAATGGTACCCTGACTATTCAGGTGACGAGCGGCGGCCGCGCTCCTTTTAATTTCACGATCTCTGGCCCTCAAAGTGCTTCGGTTTTAAATGACCCTGATGGTTTTCACACTTTCACCAACCTGGCTCCGGGAGGATACGTGATTACTATTGTAGATGGCGCTTCGGGTGTTGATCAACAGACGATTAATTTGAGCTACGAAGTAACGACTACAAACCTTACTATTACGCCGACCTTGGTTTATCCGGCAACTGTCAGCCAGCCCGGTAAAATTGAGATAAAACCCGGCGGTGGTCAGATACCCTATACCTTCCAGTGGAGCAACGGCTCATTGGCGCAGAACCCCTCCAACCTCGCTGCAGGTTGCTATGACGTCACTGTTGGCGATGCAAATGGTTGCTTCCAGGTCTTTGAAGACATCTGTGTGGACTTGTTCACTATGAGCGGGAATATAGATCAGCCAAGTTGCCCTGATGAACTGACCGGCAGCATTGCACTTCAATTCCAGGGTAGTGATAATACCCCCTTCAGCTACCATTGGACCAACAGCAGTGGCCTAACGGTTGGTGGCGATAGTGCTACACTGATTGGTCAGCCTATTGGCACCTACCACGTCACTGTTACGGATGCCCTGGGGGTTTCCATTTCACAGAGCTTTGAACTCACTCCTGTTTCGAATCTCACCGTAACAACTGAAGTTACCAGTGACTTTAATGGTTTTGGCATCAGGTGCTTTGGTGGAAGCAGTGGTGCTGTGACTGCAAACGCCTTCAACGGGGTAACACCTTACACTTATTTGTGGAATACAGGTGCTGCTACACAAACACTTAATAGCCTGCAAGCCGGCGTCTATACTGTTCAGGTTACAGACCAGGAAGGCTGCAAGGTCTCGAAAAGCATTGAAGTGAAACAGCCGGCAGCTTTGATCAGCAACCTGGATGGTGCATTCCTCGGCTGCCCGGGGACGCTCAGCGGCCAGGCTACCATTACTATAAATGGAGGTGTAAAGCCGTATGCCTACAACTGGAATACCTCACCTCCGCAAAGCGGCCAAACCGCACTCCTGCTGGCAGGTGGAAATTACAAGGTGACTGTCACCGATCTCAACGGCTGCAACTTAGTGGGCAATGTGTCAATCGCCGAGCCTGACAGCATGTTTATCGTCGGCTTGTCCGAACCCGACAGCGGCGGGCCAAACGGCAGCGCTGTTGCGCAGGTGGTTGGCGGCACTTGGCCTTATGAATTTACCTGGAAGGGTTACTTAGAACAAGACAGCATTTTATCGGAATTGCTCCCGGGCAATTACTTCGTCGTGGTAACAGATGCCAACGGCTGCCAGGTTTCCAAGGTCATTAAAGTTGCCGATGAAACACAGTGCGGCGAAGTCAGAACGGTTATCACTCCCGATGGCGACGGACGGAATGAGGAGTTTGTCATTTCCTGCCTTTCCCGCTATTCTGATAATCACCTTGAAATTTACAACAGATGGGGCCAGTTGGTTTATGAAACCAAAAACTACAACGACGGCAACTTGTGGAGAGGCACCAGCTCGCGGGGCAACGATGTTCCCGATGGCGTTTATTACTATGTCTTTGACTATTTCGATCCCGTAAAAAATCAGAAAGTAACCAAGAAGGGCAGTGTGACTGTGCTTCGCAAATAACCGGGAATTGGTACCCCGGATTGTGCATGAAGTCCTTCCCGTATCAATGCACAATCCGGGGCCATTTTTCACAATCCTTGATCCACATCAACCGATTAAATCCATGAGCATGAAAAAGTTATTCTTACTCATAATTTCAATTTTTATCTTCAAAGCTGTCCATTCGCAGGAGCAGTCGGCGGTGTTTTCCCACTACCACATCAACCCCATCCTGATTTCTCCGGCGTATGCAGGGTTCGCAGAAGACCACCGGATCCACATGAATATCCGCAACCAATGGACGGGATTTACCGAGGCCCCGAAATCTTATGGTATCGGTTACAACGGCCCTATCGGGAAAACCCTGGGCCTGGGCCTGGGCTTAATGTCTGAAACGCTGGGCAATTTGTCTAACGTCCGGCTTCAACTCAACTACGCCTTCCGCTACCAAATCAAAGACGTCAAGTTTGCAGCCGGCTTCTCAACCGAGTTCCTGACCCGCAAACTGTCTCAGTCTGTACTGGAAAGCCCCTTGTACGAACACGGAGACCTCGTCATCGAAGACGCTGTGGAGGGGAACAAGCTGTTTGATGCCTCGCTCGGCCTCTACAGCACCTTCAAAGACAAAACCTTTGTAGGGCTGACCTTCTCCAACCTGGTGGTTGCCCGTATCGGTGACATTGAGTCCGGCGGCACGGATGGGTCTCTTTTCCGGTATGTGATGTTCAATTTTGGCCATGAGTTCGACATTGAGCAATACAACTTCAAGCTGCGGCCCTCCATGTTAATACAGCACATAAAAAATAAGCCCTTTCAGGCTGATTTCAACCTCGTAGGCTCGTTTGTTGGCGACAAATTGATCGCAGGCGCTTCGTACCGGGCGGGGCTTGGCGGCGCAGTGGGTCTCTTGTTGGGCACGAATATTGACGTTTTTAAACTATATTATAGCTATGATTTGACGTTCCAAAGCGTGCAGAAGTACAATGGCGGAACTCACGAAGTGACAATTGCCTTTGATTTTGACGGTGGGAAGAAAAAATTTGATCGTTCACAGCCCAATGGCAGAAGATGATCCTCTCCCCCCCTCGGATAAAGATAATTCAGCTTAAAAAAACTTAAGCTGTAGGAACGCATAGATGTCCTTTAACAATTGGTTTTTGGGAAAGCTCCTCTTCGAGATGTCGTTAGAGGAGCTTCTTTTTTCTTAGAGCTTGTTTGCGATTTGGTCACTTGGCTAAAGCCCCGACAAACTCTAAACAACTGGGTACTATTCCTCTGGAGTGAAAAGCCTTCCTCTCGCCGAAAGCGCCCTTTGTCTGGGCTACCCCCCTGCAGGCCGGCTCCAGGGGGTAAAAACAAAAATCCTCTTCCCGTTTGCAGGGAAAAGGATTTTGTGGATTCAATATTTAGTTCTTTTTGCAGCAGAACTTCTCAGGCCATCATTTCTTCTAATTCATACAACCTGAGTGGCTTTTTGCAATCCTGCAATTCCGGTAACACCAGTTGTTCCGCTAACCAGCAGTCTTGTTCTTGTGCAAAAAGGTCGAATTGTACGGGAGGTTCGATAAAGTTTTCAACTTCGTAAGTTCCGTTGTCTATTCTTCTGACCAGATCGTTGGCTGAAATGAGCGTTTGCTCGTTGGTGTGTGCGCAACAGATGAGGACGTTGGTAGATTGTAATTCGAGGACTTTGACTTTGGTTGGATGGTTGTGCATGGTACGTAATTTTAATTTCGGTTAGAAATGGATGGTAAAAGGTTAACGTGAGGAGCATGTGAGTTGTTCTATACCTTTTGCTTTTTTACATTAAACTGATATTAAAATTGGAGTAGCCCGTTCGTTTTTGCTCTTTTTATCTCTTGATGACCTTGCCCGAATAAATTGTTGCTTTGGAGCGGACGACCAGCCAGTAAACTCCTGCGGGCAGGCCAGCAGTTTCCAAACTGACCTGACCAGGCAGCAGCTGCCCCTTCAGCGTTTTAGCCCTGACGACTTTCCCCTCTGAATCGTGAAGCGAAATCGAATGTAGGTGAGGAATAACTTCCTGAAAATCAATCACCAAGTTTTCAGAAAATGGATTTGGCGCCACTGCAATGCCGGCGGATTCAATGCTTTCTGCGGTTGGGCTAGGGTTCTGTGTCCATTGCCCAATACTGAAGCGCAACAGTTTCTGGGGCAGAGAGGAGTAGCGCTCTGAGCAGATGTAGCCGTAGGTTGGGTTCCGAAAAGCGATGCCTTCTGTTTGACTGAGGTAAAGGGCGCTGCCCAGCGATATTTTGCGCTTGTTCCCCGAAAAAAAGCGGCTCCCCTGGAAGTCAAAAAGCAACCACAGAAAAGCATCGCCTGTATTTATGTTGTAGCCCAGCAATACAGCCTTGCCATCTGTTGAAATATCAGCTCCCGTGATTTGGCCCTGTACGTCTAGGCTGTCCTGCAATTGTGCCAGATGGATACCCGGCGTTGTCGGCAAAACGTAGTGGCGTGTTTTGAAATCGAGCCAGTTTTTTGAAAACAAGTGAAGTGAATCGTTCCAAAACAGAAAAGCTTCGCAGTCAAAGTTGTTGGCATTGTCCGCCTGGGTAAAATCTGTCTGATCGCTGTAAGAAAACTCAATAACCTCCGGTGTTACCGTGCCTGTCAGCAATGCATCTTTTTTAATTTTTAAAATGCGCAGATCAGTGCGATTGCCGGGGTTGTTGCCAAAATCGCCGATATAGAGGTGTTGGTCATCCTGCGCCAGATCCTCCCAGTCAATGTTTTCTGTGTTGGCGAGGATAACGAGTTGATGCAAAGCCCCCGTGAGCGTGTCAATAGCGTAAATCTGATTGGGATTCCCCCCGTCCTCGATGATCCAGAGGCGGTCGTCAAAATAAGCAAGACCCGAGCCTTCCTTCAAGCCCGCAGGCAGCACGGTAATTTCTTCAGGAGTGTAGGGCGTTGAGGCGTAAAGGCAGGAGCCGTCATTGTCTGTGGCTTGTGGGTCAAAATTCAGTGCCTGCGGATCCGTGCAACCGGGCTGTGCCCTGAGCTGAAAAAAAGAAAAACCTGTGAGTAGGAAAATAATTAACAATCGCATGTGACGGTAGGTATTGTCTGAAGCTGCTTGCCTGGTTTTAAGACCCTGGCTGTCAATTTTGAACAACCAGACAGCTTCACATTGTTATTCGTTCGGGCAGGGAGGGGCACAATTTGTCTCTTGCTTGCGAAACCTGTACTCTCGAACTGCCCCTTTGTGCTCTAAACTGCAATTTTAAATAAGAAGCCCTGTGAGAAGGCACATTTTTTCTAATTTGGCCGCCCAGTAGCATTAAAAGTCTCCCTTATCAACATTTTTTGTAACTACTCAGCAGGGAGCTGGAAGAGGAAGAAAAATTTCATTTTTCTTCCTCTTCCAGCAATTCGGGGCGTTTTTGGGGAAAGATTCCAATTTCCCCCCTAAAAAACCTGCTAAGGAACGTGTCGGAAATAACTTACGCATTTGGGCGGCGTCTTTTGGGCGCTGGCTGTGTTAGTGAAATAGTTACGTAGCTAAGGCTATGTGCCTATTTCACTGCCTTGCCAGCCCCCAAAATACACTTGCCGAAATACCCAACTTATTTCCGGCACGTTCCTAAGTAGTCATCATTTTTATAGACATCTGAAGGTGATTTTGATAGTTTTCTTACAAACTCCGGAAAGCATACAAAGCAGGCGGCTATGCTGATTTGCTACGCAACCCTGAGCAATAACTTTCACACTAAACGGAAAAAACAACGGTCACGAATTGAAGCGATATTCAGGAATAATCTTTCTGGCCTTTTTGATTGCAGTCGTTTTTGCTCCAATTGATGTGCCATTTACTATTGATAGCGTAGCCAAGGCGCTGCCCGTGCGGCAGTGGATACTGATGAAAAACATCAACGGCTCCTTTCTGGGGACGCTTCACGACTACCGGAAAGGGGCGATTACCAGATCGGAATCATTTGAGTTTGACCGCGGCGACGTGGTGAACGTGCAATTTGAGAGCGGCCCGGTAAAAACAGGAGAAACCATGGTCACCATTTTCTCCAACCGCCTCGGCGAGCAACTGGTGGCGCTGCGCAATGAACTGGCCGTTGAAGAAGCCAACCTCAAGGTGGTAGCCACCGGCGAGAAGCAGGAATTGATCCGGCAGTTGAAACAGGAAATCAACCTGGCCAAAGTAGCCCTTGAGCTAAATCGGAAAACCCTGGACCGTGCCCAGCTGACTTACTCCGAAGGCCTTATCTCTCAACAGGAATTTGAGATTGCCGAAAGTGCTTTCAAAGAGTCGCAGGCGCAGGTCAAAGTCGCAGAAGAAGCACTCCGGGTAGCAAATACCGGCGAAAAAGTGGAAGCTCGCACGCTGGCTTCCTCCCGTATCGCCTCCCTGAAAAGACAAATTGAGTTTTTGGAAAATAAAGAAACTCAGTACCAGATCCCCGCTCCTTTTGATGGCAATGTGCGCTCAGAGCAAACTTTGGAAGGCGACCGCATTTTACTCGAAGACACCACTGCCACGGTGATGTTCATCCCCATCCCCCCCAAAGACGCCAAGTTTTTAAAGCCAGGACAGGAGGTGACGATTACGTGGGTAGATTTTTCCACCGAGTTTCAGGCTACGATAATGGAAGTCAGTAGCCGGGTTGAGCTGATTTATTTGGAGCGAATTATCAGCGTAAGAGCTTTAACACAGGAAGGCAACCTGCCACTGGGCCTGCCCATCCATTGCCGGGTTAACTGTGGCAACGTGCGCATATTGGAGTTTTTAAAAAGATCAATACAATGGCAGTGAAGCACACAAGCAGGGATGGGAAATTGAAATCTCCCACTCCCTGAAAAAAAACGAAATAAAATCAATTCGAAATATCATTTGCTACTTTCTATTATTCGAAAAAAGTGAATGCTTAACAGGAGGTGTTTCTGGAAGGGAGAATTGGAATTTCTCCCAAAAAACTCCCCTCCTGCACCCTGCTGAGTAGTTATAAAAAAGAATCGTGCTACGTTTTGAATATAAATACATCTTTCCCGCCCATCAGATTGAAAAGCTGAGGGAGCTTATCCGTCCTTACATGGAGATAGATCCGTATTCGGCAAAGAGTGGAGGAGGAGGATATACTGTGCGCAGCATTTACTTCGACACGCCGGATTTGGAGTGTTACTACCAGAAGCTGGCAGGGGTGAAAAGGCGGAACAAGGTCAGGCTAAGGAGCTACAACAAAGAGGAAGACGGAAATCCCGTTTTTTTTGAAATTAAAAAAAAGGTGGATGAGCCTTTGTTTAAGAACCGGGCTTCACTTTCTTTCGAGCAGGCAAAGGAGGTGTTAAACGGCAGGCCACCGGAAGATTTTTTCCGGAAAACAGCGAAGGACGTCAAGTTTTTGAACAATGCACGGCGTTTCCTCTACCACCTCCACGCCAGACGAATGCAGCCTGTGGTCACCGTCATTTACGAGAGAGAGCCTTTTCAGGCCATTCTGAAGGATAGGATAAACGACTTGCGCATCACCTTTGACAAAAACCTGAGGGCTGTGCCTTATCCGACGGTGGAAGGCTTGTTTGACGAGCGCCTGGCCTACGTAGTGGATGAAGAGAAATTTATTCTTGAAATAAAATTCAACCGCTACTTGCCAGCCTGGGCCAAGGCAATCGTAGCGACGATGAGCCTGGAGAAAGGCCCGGCCTCGAAATACGTCATGTGCCTGGAGGCATGCCCCGAAATCAAAATGCGGGAGCAGTTCAGGCTGCCCGGAAATATCAACGACGGAAACCAGAAAATTTTAGGAAAAAGACTGTGAATGGCGAAATCCTGATCCCTGTCTTGAGCCGTAGGAAAGAGCCCATGGAACTACTTGGTAGAGGGCGTTTTCGGGCAAAAAAGATGACTTTTTAGCCCGGTGAGCTCAATTCAAACAGCTTCTAAGTAGTTACGAATCCATAACAAAATGTTCGAAGAACTTCAGGAAATAAACGTATTCAGACCCTCGATTTTTGATTTTGCAACCAATCTCTTCGTGTCGTTGGGCTGCGGTGTGGTCATTGCATTGGTGTACCGGCTAACTTACCGGGGAGCCAGTTATTCTTCCTCTTTCGTCAATTCGCTCGTGCTACTCAGCCTCATCACCAGCGTCGTGATTCTCGTCATCGGCAACAACCTGGCAAGGGCTTTTGGATTGGTAGGGGCCATGTCCATCATCCGCTTTCGGACGGCAGTGCGGGACGTGCAGGACATCGTCTTCATCTTTTTCTCCTTGTCCATTGGCATGGCTGCAGGGGTGGGACTGAACTCGGTGGCCATTATCGGCACCCTGTTTATTTCGCTGATTATTACCTTGCTGGACTTCATCGGGTTTGGCCGGCCCGCTCGACTCAAGCATTTGCTGCAGATCTCTCACGACGGCTCACCTGAATCAGAAACTGCTATTCGGGCTATTTTGAAAAAATACTGCCGCCGTACCCAGCTCATGAACATCCGGCAGATATCCGGCCAAGACGAGATCGAGGCTTTTTACCACCTTTCCATCCGCCACCTCAAACACCAGGAAGAGTTTATCCGCAAGCTAAGAGAGCTGGAATCGGTCTCTCAGGTTAACATGTTTTTTGAAGAAGAAGACAATGGGATGCCGACGGCCTGACCCTGACCTCCGCGTGTTAAAGGCTGTTTGTGGATTGGGCTGTTTTTCAACAGGCCAGCAGCGGCTTGGGGAGTACGAGGCTGTAAAGTCAACTTTGCGCAGCTTTAGGAACGTGCCGGAAATACCCAACTTATTTCCGGCACGTTCCTAAGCTTCCGTTGAGAATATCCTTAGAGCTTGTTTGCGTTTTGGTGCTGGAGCAGAGATGCTGTTGGGATGGAGCTTACCGGACTAAAAATCCATTCTTTTTATCTCCGGCAGCCCAACCCCAACAGCATCTGAAAAGGAGATAAAGTGACGAAAAAGGGCCGTTTTTAACCAAGTGGCCAAATCCTCAACAAGCTCTTAGTTACTTTTGCAACTGCCTGGCAGCAGGCGAACCTGTTTCACGGCATTTTGAAGGTAATCCAAACTCCTTCTGTTTTGTCCAAAATCCATTTTAATGCAAAACAAAACCAAATCCTGGCAGCACATCCGCTCCGAAGAACTCGCCGACCTGCGCCTGTTTAAAGCCCGTGCTGACTACCTCATCAACCCGCACAACGGCCGGCAAGTCAAGGTGTTTGTCCTCAGCGGCAACGATTCCGTCACCGTGCTGGCTCTGACCAAAGAGGGAAATGCCGTCATGGAGGACAACTTCCGGTTCGGCATTGGCGCCTACAGCCTCGAGCTGCCCGGCGGTATGGTGGACCAGGGCGAGGACCACCTGCAGGCTGCCAAACGTGAACTGCTCGAAGAAACGGGCTATGCCGCCTCCGAATGGCATTATGCAGGCTGCGTGGCTTCTAATCCCGTCTTCATGGACAGCTACGTACATCATTACCTCGCACTGGATGCCCACCAAGTGCAGGCTGCTGAGCTCGAAGACGCTGAAGATATCCACGTTCGAGAGATGCCCTCCGAAGAAGTGAGGCACATGCTGAAGGATGGCTTGTTCCAGCATCCACACACCGTGAGCGGCATACTGCGGGCGTTAGAAGTCTGGGAAAGGGTGAAAGAAGAGCAAAACCCAGAGCCTTGAGCGGGGTAGCCTCGGCGCCTGAGTGAACAAAAAGACAGACCGGCAACGGGGTTTCCAATTCGCTTCATTTCCTACCTTTGCCCCACTTTTAGAGCTTGTTTGCGTTTTGGTGCTGGAGCAGAGATGTTGTTGGAATTGAGCTTACCGGGCTAAAAAGGTGTCTTTTCCGCCCAACCCCAGCAGCATCTGAAAACGAGCAGTTTTTCGTCAATTTTTCTTCTTTTTTCCGTTGCGTAGCAGTGCTACGGAACTGAAAAAAGGGGGAAAAGTGGCGTAAAAGGGCCGTTTTTTAGCCAAGTGACTAAATCGCAAACAAGCTCTTAAGGGAAGTCCCTGAATGAATAAGCCGGCCAATTGGCACTTGTTTTCAATTCACCGGTCCCCTGACTTCATCCATCCACAAAATCGTTTAAGCAATGTCAAAAGTCCTCATTATCGGCGCAGGCGGCGTAGGCCGTGTCGTCGTTTTTAAATGCGCTCAACACCCTGAAGTTTTCTCCGAAATCCTCTTAGCCAGCCGCACCAGGAGCAAGTGCGACGTCATTGCCCGCGATGCGATGGCCGCTACCGGACACCGGCACATCACTACTGCTGCAATTGATGCCGAAGACGTTCCTGCCCTTTCAGCGCTGATCAGGGCATTCCAACCCAAAATGGTCATCAACGTGGCCCTGCCTTACCAGGATCTGACTATCATGGATGCCTGCCTCGCTACGGGCGTACACTACCTCGACACCGCTAACTACGAGCCAAAAGACGTGGCCAAATTTGAGTACAGTTGGCAATGGGCTTACCACGACCGCTTTAAAGAAGCCGGTCTGCTCGCTGTTCTTGGTTGTGGTTTTGACCCGGGAGTTACAGGGGTTTTTACCGCTCGTGCAGCCAAGCATCATTTTGATGAAATTCACTATCTCGATATTGTGGATGCTAACGCAGGCTCGCATGGCAAGGCTTTCGCCACCAATTTTAACCCCGAAATTAACATCCGGGAGATCACCCAAAAAGGAAAATACTACGAAAACGGCCAGTGGATTGAAACCGAACCACACGCTATCCGCAAAGATCTCACCTACCCTGACATAGGCCCGAAGGCGAGCTATCTGATTTACCATGAAGAACTGGAAAGCCTGGTGAAAAACTTCCCGACCATCAAGCGTGCCCGTTTCTGGATGACCTTCGGCGATGAGTACCTCACCCACCTGCGGGTGATCCAAAATATCGGCATGGCGAGTATCGAGCCGGTTAAGTTCAAAGGCATTGACATCGTTCCTCTGGAGTTCCTCAAGGCGGTGCTGCCCGATCCGGGTGAACTGGGTGAAAACTACACCGGGCAAACCTCCATCGGCTGTCGCATCCGGGGTGTTAAAGACGGCAAAGAACGCACCTACTACATTTGGAACAATTGCCACCATGCCGAGGCCTACCAAGAAACCGGCGCTCAGGGTGTGAGCTACACCACAGGCGTGCCTGCCATGCTGGGTGCCATGATGATGATGACAGGAGAGTGGAGCGGCAAAGGCGTGTTCAATGTGGAAGAATTTAATCCCGATCCGTTCCTCGATAAGCTCGGCGAGTACGGGCTGCCCTGGAACGAGGTTTTTGACGTTGACCTGGAATTGTAAAATTTTGGCCTGCCAGTTTTTCCGATAGCTCAAAGCTTTTGGAAAACCGGCAGGCCGGCTAAATCCTCCTCATGCACGTCCAATCTTTTTCCGGCTCCGCAGCGCATCCTTATATCTCCGACCTGGCTCGCCTGCGGATTAGCGTGTTCAGGGAGTTCCCCTATCTCTACGACGGCTCTCCGGCATCGGAAGAAGACTACCTTCGCACCTACTTCGATACACAGGATTGCGTCATTGTCGTAGCTTTTGACGGCGGCAGAATCGTCGGAGCATCCACCGGAATGCCACTGGCACACGAGACGGAAAACATTTGGAAGCCCTGGAAAGAGAGAGGCTTTGAAGTGGAGCAGATATTTTACTACGGCGAGTCTGTCCTAGAGAGAAACTACCGCGGCAGAGGCATTGGCGTCCGCTTTTTTGAAAAGCGAGAGCACTGGGCTAGGAGCCTGAACCGCTTTGAATACGCTGCTTTTTGTGCTGTTGTGCGCCCGGGAGACCATCCCTTGCGCCCGGACCACTACCGCCCCTTAGATGAATTTTGGCAAAAAAGAGGATTTGTAAAAACCGAAGATATCACCTGTTTTATTTCCTGGAAGGATCTGGATGAGCCTCACCAAACAGAAAAGCCGCTCCATTTTTGGTGGAAAAAAATTTCGGACTGACTCGCCGCCCAAATGCGTAAGTTATTTCCGACACGTTCCTAAGAGCTTGTTTGCGTTTTGGTGCTTGGGCTAAAAAGATGCTTTTATCTCTGGCTGCCAAATCCAATCAGCTTTTGAATGGGTTATCAAACTTTTTACAGAAGAAACGATATCGTACTCAACCCTTTCATGGAATTGAGAACGGCTTTAATTGTAGCGAACAGAATGAGGAAAAATCTAATTGGCATTGACCTCGTCCCCGAATACTCCGAAATGGTAAAACAGCAATTTAGAAACGCACTGGAAATAACCCATGCATTTGGGCGGTATCTTTGGAGGGTTGACCGTGTTAGTGAAATAGTTACGTAGCTCTGACTAACTCCTGGTTCACTGCCTTTTTGAATGCTGCTGTGTTGCAAACTTGAGAGCTGTTATGCCGGAGCAAAAAGCGCTGCTGAGAGTATAAAAAAAACGAAATTTCGAAATTATGCAACCTTCATCACAGCAATTGCGGGATAGCAGGGAGTACTGGTTATCCCCCAAGAACACAAAAGCACCTTCTCCTGCTTTCATTCTCGACGAGGGGCTACTGCGCAAAAACCTTGAGCTCATAGCCTCCGTCCAACAGGCTGCCGGCGTGGAAATCATCCTGGCACTGAAGGGGTTTTCCATGTGGAGTGTTTTTCCTTTTGTAAAAAAATACCTCAGTGGTGCCACGGCCAGCTCTCTTGATGAAGCCCGGCTGATCTTCGAGGAAATGGCCTGCAAGGCGCATACCTACTGCGTAGCTTACATGCCTGACGAGTTTGAAGAAATCATGCAGTACAGCTCCCATTTGGTGTTCAATTCTGTGGCGCAGTACGAACGCTACCGGCCTTTAATTCAAAAGCGTGCAGACGGAATGAGCACCCACACATCGGGGCAGGCTGAGCATATTTCCTGTGGCATTCGCTGCAATCCGGAGTTTTCGGAAGTAAAAACGGAGCTGTACAACCCTGCTGCTCCCGGCTCCCGCCTCGGCGAGGTAGCTCCCGCTTTTGACAAGGGCCTGCCCGAAGGCATCGAGGGATTGCATTTTCACACCCTTTGCGAATCAACCAGTTATGACTTGGAAAAGACGCTGGTAGCATTTGAAAAAAACTTCGGCCACCTTATCCCAAAGGTGAAATGGGTCAACATGGGGGGCGGCCACCTGATGACCCGGAAGGGATATGACACGGCACATCTGGTTGAGATATTGAAAGAGTTCAAAGCCAGATGGGGGGTGGACGTCCTGCTCGAACCCGGCAGCGCCATCGCCTGGGAAACCGGAGTACTCGTCTCTACCGTCCTTGATATTCACGAAAGCCGGGGCGTTCGCACCGCCATCTGCGACATCAGCTTTACCTGCCACATGCCCGACACCCTGGAAATGCCCTACCGCCCCCGCATCATCGGCGCTTCATCCGAGCCAGTTCCAGGCAAGCCCGCCTACCGCATCGGCGGCGTCAGTTGCTTGGCTGGTGATTACCACATGGAGTATTCTTTCGAGCGAGAATTGCAGGTGGGCGACTCACTCATCTTCGCTGACATGATCCACTACACGATGGTGAAGACCACGACGTTCAACGGCGTTAGGCATCCCGACATCTGCATCCTGCGCGAGAATGGCGAGCTGGAAGTGGTGAAGCGGTTTGGGTACGAAGATTATCGAAACAGATTGTCGTAAAGTGATGCTATGAACGCAGTACAAGCATTCAACTATCTCTTCGATGCCATCCTCGAAATCTACGACAAGGGTGAAGCTTTTAGCATCACCACCATCGTGCTGGAGGATGCATTCGGCATCAAGCCAAAGCAAATCTCGAAGTCCTGCCTGCTCACAGAAGCACAGCAAAGCGAGCTTGATGCTATTACCTCCCGCCTGCTCACGCACGAGCCGGTGCAGTACATCCTCGGCAAAACGGTGTTTTACCGCCTGCCGATCAGGGTAAACCCAAGCGTCCTCATCCCCCGCCAGGAAACGGAGGAGCTGGTGGCCTGGGTGTTAGAAACCCTGAAAGACAGCAGCAGCGGGAAGGCCGCAGCCCTTCCTCCAGCCGATGCCGGACCTGCCCGCCCCCTGATTTTGCTCGACATTGGCACTGGCAGCGGGTGTATCTCCATTGCGTTGAAAGTAAATCGGCCCGACCTGGAGGTGCAAGCCCTGGATGTGAGTGCCGGTGCATTGGAAACGGCAAGGGAAAATGCCGTCTTGAATAAAGTTGAAGTGAATTTTCACCTGGTGGATATTTTGAATGAAAAACAGTGGGAGGGGTTGCCCATGTACGACTATATCACCAGCAATCCACCGTACATTACCGACGATGAGCGGCATTTCCTGCCGCGCAATGTAGTGGATTTTGAACCCCATCTCGCCTTGTTTTCCGGTGGCGACGACGCACAGCGTTTTATCAAAAAAATTGCTGATTTCGCCACTCTACACTTACGTCCCGGCGGTTATCTGTTTTTTGAAACCAATGAATTTTACGCGTCGGATTCACTGCAGATACTGGCAGAAAAAGGATTTGTCGAGACGGAATTGCGAAGGGATCTGAACGGGAAAGAGCGCATGGTGAGAGTGAGGAAATCTGTGACTTAGAGCTTGTTTGCGTTTTGGTGCTTGAGCAGAGATGCTGTTGGGATAGAGCTTACCGGACTAAAAAGGTGCCTTTTCCGCCCAGCGCCAAGCAAATTTTTCAGCAATAGCTAATGCTATCCTGCACGCTGTAAAAGCCATTATTTAGCCCGGTGAGCTAAATTCAAACAGCTTCTTAGGTGCGAAACGCTGCAATGAATGAGGAACTTCCTGAGTGCCTTCGCTTGTACAAAATCCGGAGTGTCGTTGCGTTCTGACTCTGCCTCAGGCCTCTTGCTGCACGCACTCATCCTCCAGCCTTCTTTGCCCTGGCATAGCCATTTTCTAAAAGATAGTTAAGCACTTTGTCCCGGTGGTCACCTTGCAGCAGAATCTCGCCGTCCTTCACGGAGCCTCCCGTGCCACATTTGGTTTTCAGCACCTTGCCGAGAGCTGCCAGGCTTTCCCCGCTGCCCGAAAAGCCTGTGATGAGGGTGACTTCTTTGCCCTTGCGCTGCTTGCGATCGAGCCAAATCCTGAGCGGCTGTTGAGCTTTGGGCAGGTCGTCGGCTTGTGTCGTTTCTTCGGGTGTGAATTGAAAATCGGGATGGGTGGAAAAGACAAAGCCAAACTGGTCGGGTTTTTTATTTTTACTCATGTCTGAAGCAGATTGAAAATAAAATGCAAGGCGAAGCACTCACCAGCCAAGTCCCAGCCGTAGTATCACCCCCATGCTGAGCGTGGAAAAAGTGCCAATTCGCTCGAGGTCAATGAACCCTGCGGAGCCATTGCCTATGAGTGTGGCGTCTTGTGGGATGCCTTTTGTCTTCCTTTCAGCCCAGCGCCAGCCGAGAGTGCCACCCAGATCCATCACGAAGTTTCCGCCGAGCAGAAAAGAGCTGCCGAGCAGGAAATTTGCCGTCCATATCCGGCTGTGCAATTGGTGCTCCAGGGTCTGGAAGTAGTTGCAGTCATCCCGGCAGAAGGTGCCTGTTTTATAGCGGGAATAATTTTTCAGGCGACCCTGCAAGCCCAGGTAAAACCGGTCGCCCGAATCGAAAGTCTTTGCATACCAACGCAGCTCACCCCGGAGTTTGTAACCCCGGAGCTTATCGCTGTTGTAGGACGTGGAAGGCCCCCCTTCTGCCAGGATGGAAAAGTCCTTAGCAATGGCTTGTTCGTAGCTGAGCAGGAAGGATGGCGGCATCGGGTCGAACATGTCCAACAGCGAAAACTTGAGCTGATGGCGAAGCACCATAGTTTCACTTTGGGAAAAAGCAGGTGCTGCCAGCAGCCACAACCAGACAAATAGTGCTGCTCTCATGCGCCAATTGGTATTTGTGAAATGACTTGGATATTAGCCGGATTTGAGTAATCAATCTGGTAAACGTTTGCCGGACCGACGACTAACAGCAGCCCTCCAAGAGGAATGACGTCATGCGCTTCAAGATTGGATAAGTGCTTAATCAATTGAATATTGGCAGAGTTTGACACGTCGAAAACCTTCAAGCCGAATTGCTGCTCACATACAAAAAGCAACTTGCCGTCAAGCCCTACGCCTTGTGGGTTGTCCATCGTGTATTGAGCGACCAGTGCCGGGTGCTGGATATCCGTCACGTCAAAGATGTTCAGCAGGTTCTGGTTGACTACGACCGAGCGACGGCAGGACTCAACGGTGAGGTTTGTGTTGAGTGTGACGTAGGCCAGCGAGTCGTTGGCTACCACCGGGTCGCAAAAGCTGAAGGGAAAGTCGAAGTTGGCGTACAGAAACTCTCCTTGCCGCTGAGGGATGCCGTCTGTACCAAACGTGTAGAGAAACAACCCCGTACTTGATCCGATAAAGAGCCGGTTGCCTAGCCGGAAGATGGACTCCACCCCTTCTGCTACCTTCTGCTCATTGATGAGCACTGGGTCAGCGGGATCGGCCAGGCTGATGGTTTTGATTTTTGTATTGTCCACCGTGTACATAAAATTCCCGGCGATCATGAAGCGAGCCAGCGAACCGCCCACCCCAGAGTTGTCGCCCGGGGTGATTGATTCAGCGTCTTTGGCACAGCCAGTGAAGATTTCAGCCATGGCAATCGCAAGAATGAGTGGCGTTATTTTTTGAATGAAATTTTTCATGCTATTTTTTTTTCTCCTGCGGAGCTGTTTTCTAAAATTTATTGGTGATACGGCTTTGTAAAACCCTGCGCTGGTCAAAAGTTTGTCCGTGCTGCCGGGGTTATTGTGGGGCCATTCTTTTTGGAATAAAAAAAGCAGGTGGCTCTTATCGCCAACACTTCGGATCGGTCAGCATTGCCGTTTCCCAGCCTATGACGACGCCCTTGCCTTCCTCCACGCACTCGAAGTAGCCTTCGTAAAATTCCGGGTACTTTTGGCTCACCCCTCCTTGAATGCCCGGTAGCCGCTTGACGACTTTGATGTCGTTGATATCGCTGATGTCAATGGTCACCAGGTCGCCGATGTTGTCGGCGTACAGGAAATTGCCCTTGATGGCAATGTCCCGACAGCCGGGAATTTGCAGGAATTTCTTTTTGACCGGGTGAGTTGGGTCGCTGTTATCAATGACGTGTACGCCGAGATTGCTTTCATTGACGTAAATCGTGGCGTCCTTGTAGTAGATCTTCCCCAGCCGCCTAATGGCTTGTGCCGGCAGGGATTTGATTTCCTTTGCTTCCGCTTCGGCAACGTAGATCGGCCGGAGACCTTCCACCTGAAGGGGTTCAGGCGTCGGATCGTCGGGGTCGAGGGTGCAGGCTGCGAAGAGCAAGAGTAGCGGGATGAATAACCAATTTTTCATATTGTTGGAAAGTTGTTTGAGCGTTGAGGATGTTTTGTTACTGCTGGAGCTTCCACCGCGTGTATGGCAGCCGGATTTTTCTGCGAGCTATTGTTTTTTCGTAACTACTTAGAGCTTGTTTGCGATTGAGTCACTTGGTCAAAAACGGTCCTTTTTCGTCCTGTTTTCCTCTTTTTTTCAAATCCGTAGCGCTGCTACGCCTCTTCAAAAAGCTAAAACCCCTTCCCATTCTTGGCTTTTTGAAAATGATTGGCACAATTTGTTAATGCTCCGCTTTTTAGACAGGGCAAAGCTACGAGATAGTTGGCTGTGCTGCTTTTTCTGAGCAGCAAGATTTTACATCCCTACCGTTTTAGGTGCTTTGAGTTGGTCATTCTTGCTGCCCCGAACACTGTGTATGGAGGAATTTCAGTACCAGACTTCGTAGCGGAGGGAATCAGAGGGAGAGCAACGATTCCCCCTCTGATTTTTCAAATACTTCGGGAGAGGGGATTTTTTCAAAATGCGAATGCCTGTAAAAGATGTTTTTGGGTGGTATTTTATTTTTCATCTGAAGCATCCTCAGCCGGGCAGCTACCTATTTTGCAAGGTGGAAAGCACTGAAGGCAGGTGTCATCGGCTCATCAGGTTGGCCACGTAGCGCCGTATTCGCCGGTCGCCGCCTGCATGGGTCCAGATGTTGAGCAAGACCCCGCTGATGACGACCCCGATGGCCAGCATGCTGCCCCAGGTGAGTGCTTCGCCAAACAAAAGCCAGCCAAAAACTGAGGCGTAAATTGCTCCGAAGAAATTGAGGCTGGAGATGATTCCTGCTTTTTCTCCCTGGAGTGCTTTGGTCAGGTTGACCTGGGCAAAATGTGCCAGCAAGCCCAGGCTCAGCAGCAGCAACCATTCCCAGCCATGCGGCATTTTAAACTGAACTGCCGTAAAAGCCCCTCCCAGCAACACCCCTGACATTTGAAAAAATAAAACCACCACCAGAGGATGCTCCCGCCCGCCCAGGCTTCGCACCGAAGTGTAGGCCACACCGGCCAGAAAGGCAGATATAACGCCTGTTGCCAGGTACAACCAGGAGGTGCGACTGTCAAAACCTTTCAGCATGACGATGCCCGCAAACGACACAGCAAAAAACAACCATTGTACCCGTCGCAGTTTTTCACCCAAAAAAAGCATGGCAAGGATGGCGGTGAAAATAGGCGACAAATACTGGATAGTGACGGCTGTGGCCAGCGGCAACCTTTGGATGGTGAGAAAAAACAAGTACAGCGCCAGCGTACCCGAAATGCCCCGGCCCCACAATCGCCCCAGGTTTTTTCCCGTACCCTGCGGAGGAACATTCGCCTTCCGCAACCAGTAGTATGCCAGCACGACGGACACTGTGCAGCGGAAAAACACCAGCTCCATGGCCGGAATACCCGACAACCCTTTTGCACAAAGATTCATGCCTGCAAAGAGTATCACTGCCCAGGACATTTGCAGGACGCTGGGACTGAGGTAGCTGTTTGTTGTTCGAGACACGTTGATAATTGCGGGCGATGGTGTGCTGGGCGCTGCATGCCGGCTATTGTGCTTCGCCATACAGTCAGCATGCAGCAAATTGGAGCATATTGGAGCTTTGATGCTTGGGCTGAGATGCTGTTTTAATTGAGCTTGCCGGGCTAAAAATCCATTCTTTTTATCTCTGGCAGCTCAATCCAAACCACATCTGAAAACGAGCAATTTTTTGTCCGGCTTTTAACTTTTTGAAGTAACGTAGCATCCCTACGGAGTTAAAAAAAGGTAAAAAGCAGGCGAAAAAGGACCGTTTTTAGCCAAGTGGCCCAATCCCCAACATGCTCCAACGGACTAGTCCATCCATTCAGCCAGAAATACGTTGGTATCTCTGGTTCCGCCATTGTTGCGATTAGAGGAAAAGACGAGGTATTTGCCGTCGAAAGAAAACATGGGGAAGCTGTCGAAGACATTGTCGAAAGTCACCTGTTCCAGGCCGGTCCCGTCGGTGTTGATAGAAAAAATGTTGAACTGCCTTCCACCCTGGGAATGGTGGTTGCTGGAGAAAAGGATTTTCTTGCCATTGGGGTGCATGTAGGGTGCCCAGTTGGCTCCGCCGAGGTTGGTCACCTGGCGCAAGTTGGAGCCATCAAGGTCGCAGACGAAGATCTCCAGGTTAGTAGGCTGAACGAGACCCTGGGCGAGCAGCTCCTTGTAGGTAGCCTGTTCTTCAGGGGTCTTTGGGCGGCTAGCTCTAAAGACAAGGCCCTTGCTGTCGGGGGTGAAGAATGCGCCGCCGTCGTAGCCCAATTCGTGCGTCACCTGCCTGAGCTGAGTGCCGTCGGTGTTCATCGTCCACAGTTCGAGGTCGCCCGAGCGGATGCTGGTGAAGACTATCTTTTTGCCGTCGGGCGATACGGTGGCTTCTGCGTCGTAGCCCGGCGAGTTGGTAAGTTGGTGCAGGATGTTACCGTCCAGGTTGGCCACGAAAATGTCGAACTCTTTATGGATAGGCCAGACGTATTTACCTTCAAAACTCCGGGGAGCTGTCAGGCAGGTATCGGCGGCGAGGTGAGTGCTGGCATACACGACTTGCTCGTTGCCCGGCATGAAATAAGAGCAGGTCGTTTTGCCTTTGCCCGTGCTGACCAGTTTCGGGCGCTGGCCGTCAGTGCCTGTAAGTGGCATGTAAAAAATTTGATCGCAGGCCGTGCCCCATTTGTCGTAGGTAGCCTGAAAGATGAGGTGCTTGTTGTCAAAGCTGAAGTACGCCTCTGCATTGTCGCCCCCGAAAGTGAGTTGCCGAAGGCTTTTGAAATGCTTTTCCTGCGGGTATTTTAATTGTGCAGAATCTGTACTAATGGTGGAGGTGTCAATCTTGCGATGGCAGGCAAACAGAAAAACAGCGGCCAGCAGCAGAAAAGGAATGAGTCTAATCATGGTTTTAATTTTTGCGCCAAAGATAGTTCCCCAAGCCTGATTAACTGCTCCGGCACAATACAGGGTTTTGTCAAAAAACAGAGCAAGCGGTTTTTTTGCAGAAATAAAATGAGTCGCCGCTGTATTTTGTAGCTAAAAATTCATACATGCTGTACTTTTCAGTAATATTGCCCTGCACTGTCTGTAACTACAGCGCACAAAAAAACTCGTTATGAAAAGAAAAATCCTCCTTGCCGTTGTGGCTATCCTCGTCGTTATCCAGGTTTTTCAAATTGACAAAACCAATCCGGCAGCTGACCCTGCCAAAGATTTTATCGCTTTGGAGCAGCCCCCACAGGAAGTAGCAAATTTACTGAAAGATGCCTGCTACGACTGCCACTCCAACGACAGCGAATACCCCTGGTACACCAATATCCAGCCGGTTGGCTGGTGGATAAAAAGGCATATTAACGAAGCTCGTAAAGAGTTGAACTACGCCGTTTGGGCTGATTATCAAGCCAAGCGGAAGGCCCACAAATTTGAAGAAATGGTGGATGAAGTCGAGAAAGGGAAAATGCCTCTGAAGAGTTTTACCCTGATGCACCCGGAGGCAAAATTGACCGATGCCCAGCGGCAGGCGATGGTCGCCTGGTTCAGGTCGAAGATGAGCAGTAACATCCAGTAAGAGCTTGTTTGCGTTTTGGTGCTTGAGCCGGAATGCTGTTTGAACGGAGCTTACCGGGCTGAAGAGTCGTCTTTTTATCTCCGGCAACCCAACCCCAATAGCATCTGAAAACGAGCAATTTTTTGTCAATTTTTCTCCTTTTTTCCGTTGCGTAGCGCCGCTACGCAACGGAAAAAAAAGGAGAAAAGTGGCGTAAAAGGGCTATTTTTTGCCAAGTGACCAAATTGCAAACAAGCTCTTAGTCCGGTGAACTAAATTCAAACAGATTTTAAAACAAGAAAGGATATGAAACCTCTTTTTGCAACTTCCCTGTTGGCCGCGTTAGTTCTGGTCTTTTCCTGTAGCAATAGCGACAAGTCTAATTCGGAAAAAATGAAAATTGCACCCGACAACCCCTTTTTGCAGCAAAGCACCCTGCCTTTTCAAGCTCCTGATTTTACAAAAATAAAAGACGCTGATTTCCAGCCAGCTTTTGAGGAAGGCCGGCAGCAGCAAATGAAGGAAATTGATGCGATAGCCAACAACCCCGAGGCGCCGACCTTTGACAACACCTTGGTGGCATTGGAAAAAAGCGGGCAAATGCTGGCGAGGGTCAAAGGCGTTTTTTATCTCCTGTCAGGTGCCAATACCAATGGCGAATTGCAGCGAATCGAAGAGGAAGAATCCCCAAAACTGGCCGCTCACCAGGATGCCATTTATCTGAATAAAAAGTTGTTTGAAAGGGTAAAGGCGATTTATGGCAAAAGAGAGAGCCTGGGGCTGGATGCAGAATCCCTGCGTCTGGTGGAGTACTACTATCAGAAGTTCCTGCTGGCCGGAGCGGAGTTGTCCGATGCAGACATCGCCCAAATGAAAAAGCTGAATGAAGAAAAGGCTACCCTGATGACGAAGTTCTCCAACAAGCTGCTCGCCGCCGCCAAAGCCGCTGCCTACGTCACCACCAACCCCGGCGACCTCGACGGACTTTCGGAAACTGACCTGGCAACTGCTGCCAAAGACGCTGCCAATGCAGGCCAGGAGGGAAAATGGCTGATCCCCCTACGCAATACCACGCAGCAGCCCGCCCTGACCAACCTGACCAACCGGGAAACCCGCCGCCAATTATTTGAAAATTCATGGAGCAGAGCCGAAAAAGGGGATGAAAACGACACCAGAAAAGACCTCATCCGACTGGCTGAAATCCGAGCAGAACAGGCTCGGTTGCTGGGATTTGAAAATTACGCCGAGTGGAAATTGCAGGATCAAATGGCTAAAACACCCCAGGCCGTTGACCAGCTCTTTGCCAGGCTCTTGCCAGCTACTGATAAAGCACGCAGCGAAGGCGCCGAATTGCAGAAGCTCATCCGGGAAAATGGAGGAGACTTCGAGCTGGAACCCTATGACTGGAACTTCTACGCTGAAAAACTGCGCAAGGCAAAATACGACCTGAACGAGGAAGAGATCAACCCTTATTTTGAAATAAACAAAGTGCTGGAAAATGGCGTCTTTTTCGCTGCCAACCAGCTCTACGGACTGAGCTTTAAGGAGAGAAAAGATCTGCCTGTTTATCAGGAAGATGTGCGGGTTTTTGATGTCTTTGACAAGGATGGCTCCCAGATAGCCCTTTTTTACAGCGACTTTTTTAAGCGCGATAACAAAGGTGGTGGAGCCTGGATGTCAAACATCGTGGAGCAATCTCACCTCTTGGGCACCAAGCCTGTTATCTACAACGTGTGTAATTTCACTAAGCCCGCCGAAGGGCAGCCCGCGCTGATTTCCTTTGACGATGTGACTACGATGTTCCATGAATTTGGCCATGCGTTGCACGGCATATTTGCAGATCAGAAATACCCCAGCTTGTCGGGAACAAATACCGCCCGTGATTTTGTGGAATTCCCCTCGCAGTTCAACGAGCACTGGGCGCTGGAACCCCGCGTATTTAAAAACTATGCTCTTCACTTCAGCACCGGCGAGCCGATGCCGCAATCCCTCGTGGATAAAATCAAAAAAGCAGCTTCTTTTAATCAGGGCTATCTCCTGACCGAATTGGTGGCTGCTGCTGTTTTGGATATGCAATGGCACACAATTCCTGCCGGACAGCAGATTGAAGATGCAGACGCTTTCGAGCAACAAGCCCTGGAAAAAACGCACTGGTTTCTCAAAACGGTTCCTCCCCGCTATCGCTCTTCCTATTTCCAACATATTTGGGGTAACGATTATTCGGCAGGGTACTACGCCTACCTGTGGACAGAAATGCTGGACGCCGACGCCTACCAGTGGTTCCTGGAGCACGGCAACATGACGCTCGAAAATGGCCAGCGCTTCCGTGATATGGTTTTGTCCAGAGGCAATACCATCGAACTTGGCAAAATGTATCGCGACTTTACAGGCAGGGATCCTAAAATTGAGCCGATGCTCAGCGCCAGAGGGTTGCTGAAGTAACCTGGTCCTTCTACTTGCCGTGAACTGCTGCTGCCATTTCTAACACCAGTCCAGGGTCTTTTTCGATGGAATTTCCTACTACGACCACGTCGGCACCGGCGCGGGCATTGGCCGCTGCCTTTTCTGGGGTGCGAATGCCACCGCCCACAATCAGCGGGATGGAGATGGCCCCGTTTACAGATTCGATCAGTTCCTGGCTGATGGGCGTGGGAGCACCGCTACCTGCATCCATGAAAAGCAGGCGCAGGCCGAGCATTTCACCTGCCATGGCCGTGCAGACGGCAATGTCTTCCTTGTGAGCGGGAATGGGGCGGGTGTTGCTCATGTAAAGTACGGAAGTGGCAGCACCCCCATCCACGAGCATGTAGCCGGTAGGCAACACTTCCAGGGGACTGAGTTTCAGATAAGGAGCAGCGATGACGTGGTTGCCGATGAGCAGGTCAGCATTGCGCCCCGAAATCAGAGAGAGAAATAAAATACCATCTGCCTTCCAGCTCAACTGGAACGAATTCCCTGGAAACAAAATCATGGGGATGTGGCTTTGCTCTTTGATGGTCACCAAGCACTGGTCGAGCATGTTGTTGACGATGAGGCTGCCACCGATAAAAAAATAATCTACCCCGGCCTGCACCGCGTTGTCGAGAACTTTGTCCATGTTGCCCAGTCGCACTTTGTCGGGGTCAATGAGCACTACGAACTTTTTTTGCCCCTGGGCTTTGGCTTGCTGAAAATCTTCGAGTATGCCCGCCATGTGTGTTGTTTTCGTTAAGAAGCTCTAAAACAAGATGTACATTTTATCCTTCCACCATCCTTATTCTCGGCACGTTCCTAAAATGGAGTCACAAGGATAGTGCTTTTTTGCCAGCTGATCGCCACTCCTGAGCGAACCAGATGGCCGTGATGCCATATTCGATAGCGACTACCCACAGATTTTCCCGGTAGGGCTGATAACTGTAATTGACGTAAGTCAGAAAAATTAAGCCCGACCATGCAAGCGGAAAGCGCCACCTCGTAAAAACGCAAAGGGCAATGGGCAGCGTCAAATACCAGGGGTGTACTGTCGTCGTGCAGGCGAGATAGGTGCAGATGGCAAACAACCACATTTCCGGCAGCTCCCTCCACCTGGTGCCGTTAATAAATGCAATCCGCAAGATGACTACCAGAGCCACCAGCCCCAGCGCGGGGCCAAACCAGGCAATCATGTTGTACCCAGCCACTTTCCAGCCCACCCAGCGCAGCAGGTAGTACAAACTGGCGTTGTACTCTAATTTTTTGAAATAAAGTCCCAGGCTTTCGCTGAAATTCCCAAAAAACGAAAGTTTGACCAGCGGCAAAAACAGCAATGCCGTCACCACTCCGGTGAGGGAAAAATAGCGCAGACTTTCCTTCCAGCCCATTTTTTTTATAAAAAAAGGAAGGAACATGAGCGTGAGCAACTTGGAACAAACCGACAGCGCAAAGGCGACAGCCGACAGCGCACGGCATGAGGTATGGCCCAGAGGACAGTCTTCCGTGAGCAGCCAGAGCGCTGCCAACAGGAAAAATAACATGGCGCCTTCAAAGTGAAGATTCCCCAGGATCTCTACGATGACCAGGGGGTTGAGGGCGTAGAGCAGCACGTTTCGATCAGGCAGTTTAAATTTTCGCAATAGCCTGAGCATCAAAAAGATCGAGCCTGTTTCAAATACAAACAACCAGGATTTCATCACTATCACGCTGCCATAGATGCTCTTGGGAAACAGCAGGCAGGCACTCGCAAACTGTGCCTGGGCGACCGGCGGATAACTCGAATAGGTATTTTTTGCACCGAAGGCTTCGAACAGCGTTTGGTCTATGCCACTCACCGCCATGCCGTTTTTCAGATAAAAGAGGGGTAGGTGTCCGTAAGGATTGTAACCCTGCACGAGCAGCCGCCCGTCCCAGATGAAGCGGTAAAAGTCGTTGCTCAGGCGGGGTATGCTGAAAACCAGAAGCAGCCGGAGCAGCAGAGCGATGAAGAGCCAAAATTGCAGGGACTTTGAGATTCCGGGTTTTGGGGATGCAGCCGGCGAGGGCGGCACTGAAAAGCTGATGTAGAGGTACAGGACAAAAAGCGGAGTGTAAAAGCCGGCAATCTTCCAGAATTCGTGCTGCGAGCTAAAGAAGCCCAGGCCGATGGTTAGAGCCACCATGGCCATAGCGGCCAGCCAATGAGAAAAGGGCAGAGGATGGGTGGGCAGTGACACAGCGACTTAGGTTTTCTTCCGGCTTCGGAGAAGGATGGGCAGGTAAACCAGTGCGTTTTCAATTTCAGTAGCCTGGTTATGCGCAGGTTGCACCCCGGCTTGCTGCCAAAGGCAGGGTGCAGCCTCTTTTGCTGCTATTGGTTGCTCCTTTTTCAAAAGTACTTCCATTGTCATGGTTTTTACTTTTTGATAAAAAATAAATGGTTGCACTCACTTGCCCTCCCAAAGCTTTTTCAAAAAGCCGTAGCGCCAGCGCAACATTTTTGCATTTCGCAAGCTGATAACCCAGCCCTCCCGACCGTCGAGGAAGCCTTTTTTCAAAAAATAAGTCCTGAGAAAGCGGGCAGGCGGCGAGAGCCATTGCTTTGAAAATGTCGCTCTTTTGCCCTTTTCAAATTGCTCCCGGGCTGAAAGCCAGGCGTATTTCTTCATGCGTTGCAGATGGTCGTCACCGTCACGATAGGAGTAGTGGAAGAGCTTACCCTGCAATTTAACTTCCTGAAAGCCAGAAGGTATGTGAAGGGTTTCGTGTACAAAATCACCCTGCCATTTCACGTGTTGGCGGTTGAACAGGCGCACCTTCCAGTCGGGATACCAGCCGCTGTGGTAAATCCACTTCCCGCAGTAATTTGTCAGGCGGTCAAGGGCATAGACCTTTCCTTCTTCGGGTTTCAGCTCTTTAATAGTGGCAATCAGCTCGTCGCTCAGCACTTCGTCGGCATCGAGGGAGAGGATCCAGTCGTTACCGGCCATTGAGTTGCCGAGGTTTTTGGTTTGGGAGTAACCGAGGAACTCCTGAAGCACGAGGCGTGCACCCGATTTTTTGCAAATTTCTGCTGTGCCGTCGTTGCTGAAGCTATCTAGGACGAGCACTTCATGGCAGACCTGCTTCAGTACGGCCAGGCACGGCTCCAGGGTGTGCGCTGCGTTGTGCGTGATGATGACAGCCGAAATGAGGATGCGATCTGGTTCCATGTGGTGAAGATTGAATTTTTCAGTGAAAAATAGCCTGGATTGATGGCAATTTGTAATTTCAGGCCACTTTGATTTTTTGAATCAGCACCCGTAAGTCCTGCGTATTGGAGCAGTGGCCGGGAAGCTTGGAGGGTCTTTTTTTTATAAAAAACTCAGGCCCGAAAACGGCACTACGCAGATCAGGGAGCGCAAACCCAATTAAGTAATGGCAAAAATAGCAATGCTCGGTACCGGTTTCATCGCGGACTTCTACATCTCTGCCCTTCACGGACAACGCAGTCGTGACCGGGTAATCATGGCCTACTCCACGACCAAAGAGCGGGCAAAACCTTTTGCTGAGAAACACGGCATTCCCCATTGGACCAACGACTTGCACGAGGCTGTCAACCACCCCGAAGTGGACATCGTCTGCATTGGCCTGCGCAACGACCAGCACCTGGAAGCCGCTCAGGCTGCTGCAAAGGCAGGCAAAGCCGTGATGTGCACCAAGCCCCTGGCTCGCAACGGCAGGGAAGCTTGGGAGATGGTCAAAGCCGTTGAGCACGCAGGCGTCTTCAATGGCTACCTCGAAGATCTCGTGTACACGCCCAAGGGCCTCAAAGCTGTCGAAAGCGTGCGCAACGGTGCTATCGGCCGGGTGCTCTGGGCTAAATCAAGAGAAACTCACCCCGGCCCGCACAGCCCCTGGTTTTGGAATATAGAAAAGGCAGGCGGCGGAGCACTCGTTGACCTCGGCTGCCACTGCATTGAGATCGCCCGCAATTTTATTGGGAAAAACGTTCGCCCGGTAGAAGTGATGTGCTGGGCTGATACCCAGGTGAAGCCTATCGAAGCAGAAGACCACGCTATCGGCCTGGTAAAATATGCCAATGGCGCTATCGGGCAGTTTGAAGTCTCCTGGGCCTTCCGAGGAGGTATGGACCTGCGCGATGAGGTGATGGGCACTGAGGGCACCATCTGGATCAATAACTTCCTGCGCACGGGCTTCGAAATGTTCACCGCACCTGGCAACAGCGGCTACGTTGCTGAGAAAGCCGAATCGGCAAGCGGATGGCTCTTCCCCGTCGGCGACGAGACTAACGACCTGGGCTATAACCACATGTTCACCGACATGCTCAACTCAATGGAAGCCAACACCTCGCCCCTCGAAACTTTCTACGACGGCTACGTCGTCAACGAAATCATGGATGCTGCTTACCGCTCTGCTAAATCCAAAAAATGGGAACCCGTTAAACTGGAAGAATGGCGAGGCTTGCCAGACGATGCCGTCCAGGTACAGAAAGAAGTGGAGTTTGACGAAAATCACTGGCTGCTCAAAGAGGAAATCCTGCCCGATGGCTCGAGAAAAATCCTCTTGAAAGAGAAAACTTCTGGAAAACTCGTACAACGGGAATTCCTTTCGTAAGAGCATGTTGGGGTTTTGGTGCTCGTTTTTAACCGAGTGGCCAAAACCCCAACAGGCTCTTACGAATATGATATGAATAAGGTGTACAAGTTGTATATTTGAGATTCCAAAACATCCTAAATTGTAGAGAGCCTATCTCACAAGTCAAACCGTCGCCTTTGGAGGCGAATAAGATTCTTCAGAGAGGGGCGGTTTTTTTAAAATTTCTTTGGAATTAAAAAAAGCACCCCTCTCTGAAAGGTTTTTTGGGACGACTGCCAGTTGACTTTTGATACAGCCTCCTACACTCTCCTGAATGGTTAAGAAACTGTTTGAATTGAGCACCGGGCTAAAAAACCCGTCCTTTTTCTCTCCGACAGCCAAATCCAAACAGCTTCTGACAAAAAAGAATACTCATGAAAAGTTTCTACGAAGAAGAGGCGGAAGCCAAGATGCTCACCCATTTCCGAACACTGAAAGAAAAAGAGGCAAGGCACTACGCTTCAGTAGAGGCCATCAAGCTTGGCTATGGGGGTGTCAGCTACATTTCCCGCCTTTTTGGCATCCACCGGTCGGTCATTTACAAAGGGATGGCGGAACTGTCAAACCCTGCCTTGCTGGAGCAAATACCAGCGGACAAGCAGCGGCGGAGTGGGGGCGGCAGAAAAAAAAAGAGAAGTAAATAAGCGTGCTGGCACCATCTTCCTGGAATCCTCCCCTGCTACACCACAGGTAGCCCGGTGGGCGCATCTGTGAAATGAACGAACCTGAACCCCAGGCAGATAGCTAGGAAACGGAAGGCGGAGCATGGTATCGGCATTGGGCGGAAAACGGAGAGGGCCTGCTGAAAAAACACGGCTTCCGTTGCCGGAAGATGAAAAAGCTGCTTGCCACGAGAATGGCCTGTTGGGCTGGCTCGTCGGGCTTGTGGCTTATCCCTGAAAATTCTCTCTTCGCTGTGGGGTATTTGCAAAAAAATTATCTTCGCCTCATGCGAACCACCAGTCTGTTTATCATTTTTCTTGCTGTAATTATGGGAGGCTGTGGAGAATCTCACACTGGGAGTTTGCCGATGGCCGCCCGTCAGCCAAAAGCCAATACCCAGCAGCCGCTCAGTCCACAGCTTCAGCAATTTCTGAACGACTATGACGGCTATTTTCGGGACTCCATGATTCTGACATTGACGCCTGGGGCTGCTGTCGTGGTTGTCAAAGGAGGGCAGGTTTTGTTTTTAAAGGGCTACGGCACCAGGAGAGAAGGTGCATTTGAGCCGATAGATGCCCACACTACTTTCAGAATAGGCTCATTGTCAAAGGGTTTTGCTAGTGTACTTGTAGGGATGCTGGTGGAGCAGGGATTGTTGTCCTGGCACGACAAGGTGCAGAAGTTCGTCCCTGAATTTACGCTTAGCGACCCACAGCAAGCCAGTCGCATTGAGATTTGGCATGTATTATCGCACACAAACGGGCTGCCCTACCAGGCATTTTCCAATCTGATAGAGCGGGGCTTTGACTTGAAGACAATCATCAGCTTCTTTCCGGGTGCCAAGCTGGCCGGTAGGGAAGGTGAGTTTTTTGGTTATCAGAATGCCGGGTACAGCCTGATTGAGCCGGTGGTCCAGTCCGTCACAGGGCAGACTTACCAGTCGCTTTTGTTGAAGAAAATCTTCATTCCTGCTGGCATGAGCGATGCATCCTGCGATTTTGAGCAAATGAAAAACGCATCGAACAAGGCAATGCCCCACCATTTCACCCACTCGGGCTGGATCGTGGATACTATTTCCCCGAAGTACTACGGTTTTGCAGCGGCAGGAGGCGTCAATGCAAGTATTAGTGACATGGGGGAGTGGTTGAAAGTGCTGCTCGGCCACAAGCAGGAAGTAGTTTCTACTCAAATACTGGACGAGGTCTTTCGCCCGCTCATCGGGACGGGGTTGGAACGCCCGACACTGCCTGGATACATCCATCGGGATTCAGCTTTTTATGGCCTGGGTTGGCGGGTGCTGAAACACGGAGTGGACACGTTAATTTATCACGCTGGTTTTGTCAACAACTACCAAAGTGAAATAGCCCTAAGTCGCAAAGACGACATTGGGATTTGCGTATTGTTCAATGCCCCCTCTATGCTGGCAGGAAATTGCATTCCCGCATTTTTTCGCCGTTGGAAAAAATACAAGGAAGAGCAAGCTGTAGAAATATCGTTGGTGAAATGATGGAAATTACAAAAGGCAATAAAACTGCCCTCGTTTTCGGAGCGACAGGTTTAGTGGGCAGCCACCTCGTACAGTTTTTGTTGCTGCACCCGGCCTATGAAAAAGTCGTCGTATTTGTTCGCAAGCCCTTGCCTCTGGAGCACCAGAAACTCGTGCAGCAGATCATCAATTTTGACAAACCCGAATCGTTTCGGCACCTCCTCAAAGGCGACGACCTGTTCTGTTGCCTGGGAACCACAATGGCCAGAGCAGGCAGCCGGGAAGCCTTTTTCAAAGTTGACTTTACCTATGCTTACCAGGCAGCCCGGATGGCTGCTGACAATAAAGTAAATCAACTGCTCCTCGTCTCATCTGTAGGCGCTTCTGCTGATTCTATTTTTTACTACAGCAGAGTCAAAGGCCAACTGGAAAACGCCGTGCAAAAACTAAAATTCTGGAGCATCCACATTTTCCGACCCTCGGTGCTGCTGGGGCAGCGCAACGAAAACCGATTTGGGGAAGAAATTGCCGGCAGGCTTGGTCGGATCATTGATCGCTTCACGGGCGGAATGCTGAACCAGTACCGCCCTATCGAAGCCGATGTGGTTGCCAAGGCGATGGTTAGCGCAGCGCAGGGCTTAAAACCGGGCTTGTATTTTTACGCCTCTCACTGGCTCCAGAAACTTGCAGATGTCATTGATGGCAAAAGACTGCACGAATAACCCTACCTTTGCAGCCTTTACTAATCTCTTTTGGTAACTACTTTGTGAAGTACATAGGTGATGGAAGGCTTCCTCAAAAGCTACAACAGAAGCAGCCGCTGTAAGACTTATTGGCAGCGCACTAAAACCGGAGCCTTTTGAGGTAACTTTCCCATGGTATTGCCGAGCAGTTACTCTTTTTTGTTAAAATGGACAAACCGGCCAAATCTTCTCAGCTTCGCATTACCGTTCATCTCGACGAACAAAATATCCCCGTCGGTATTGACTGGGATGCTGACGACCACCTCGAGAGCGAAGCGCCCATTGCCTGCAAGGGTATGTTGCTTTCCCTGTTTGAAAAGAATACGCTCGACACCATGAAAATTGACCTGTGGACAAAAGATATGCAGGTGAATGAAATGGATCGCTTTGTCTTTCAAACGCTGCGAGCTATCGCAGACACCTATTACAAAGCCACTCAAAACAAGGAGCTTGCCGGAGATATGCAGCGCTTTGTGAACTACTTTGGTGAAAAAACGGAAATCATCACCGTGAGTTGAGGTGCAAGATTTTCTGTTTGCTCATCTTTTGCCTCTGGGGATGCTGTCTAACAACCTCCGGGTGTAGTCTGTTTCGGGGTGGTTCCAAATCTTTTCGGCAGTACCTGATTCCTGAATTTTACCTTCTTTCATCACCGCAATGTGGTCGCTCATCAGGCGGACAACGGAGAGATCGTGCGAGATGAAGAGGTAGGAGAGGCCGTACCTTGCCTGCAGGTCTTTGAGCAATTCAAGCACCTGTGTTTGCACGGCCACGTCGAGGGAGGAGACGCACTCATCGCACACGATGAATTTAGGCTCCAGTGCCAAGGCTCTTGCGATGGCTATTCGCTGCCGCTGTCCACCAGAAAATTCGCTGGGCAGCCGGCCAAAGTGCGAGGCTGCTAAGCCAACCGTTTCGAGCAGTTGCAGCACCCTTTCCCGCCGTTCTTTTTCGCTGGATAAAATGCCGTGCACTTTCAGTGGCTCAGCGATTGCTCTTCCTACCGGCATGCGGGGATTGAGCGAGGAGTAGGGATCCTGAAAAATGATTTGCATGTCTTTTCGCAGGGATTTCCATTCGCTTGTTGAAACATCCGCTAGGCTTTTGCCTTCGACAAAAACCTCCCCTTCTTCCGGTTCGAGCAGATGCAGGATGCAGCGGCCCAGGCTCGTCTTGCCACTGCCCGATTCCCCCACCAAGCCGAGCGTTTTTCCTTTGAAGATGTCGAGGCTGACGCCATCCACAGCCTTTACATACTCCCGTGTTTTTCCAAAAATGTTTCGCCGTGCCGGAAACCAGACCCGGAGGTTTTTGACGCTGAGGTAGGGTAGGGTAGCCGGCTGCTGCTGCAGCTCCTGAGTCCTTTCCTTCCTGGGAGCTGTACTGCTGCCAGGCCAACTGCGACGTCTAAAGTTTCCCAGTAGGTTTTGAGTGTACGGGTGCGTCGGATTTTTAAAAATATCGGTGACCCCGCCTTGTTCGACAATTTCCCCTTTTTGCATAACCAGCACGCGGTCGGCTACCTCAGCGACAACGCCGAGGTCGTGTGTGATGAAGATGACGGTTCCGTTCCAGTCGTTTTTTAAAGTTTTAATCAGGTCGAGGATGGCGCGTTGCACGGTAGCATCAAGGGCACTGGTAGGCTCATCGGCGATGAGGAGCGAGGGGTTGGCACAGAGTGCCATGGCAATCATCACCCGCTGGCGCTGGCCTCCTGAAAGCTGGTGCGGGTAGCTTCGGTAAATCCGCTCCGGGTCAGTGAGGTTAACTTTTCTAAAAAGCCCAAGTACCTGGGCTTTTGCAGCTCGGTTATCTGCCTTTTTGTGCAGCCGGATGGCCTCTGTCACCTGCTCGCCGCAGCGGAAGACGGGGTTGAGCGAGGTCATTGGCTCCTGAAAAATCATGGCGATTTGGCCGCCCCTGATGGTGCGCAGTTTTTTCTGCGGAAGTGTGGCCAGGTCAACCGGATCAAGCGCTCCGGTGTCAAACAGAATTTCTCCTTCCTTTATTTTTGCAGCTTCAGGCAGCAGCCCCAGGATGGAGAGCGCTGTCAGGGATTTGCCAGAACCCGATTCACCGACGATCCCCAGCGTTTCGCCTTTTTTTACGACAAAAGAAATGCCCCGCAGTGCTTCGACCCTGCCGGTGTCCGAAGGAAAGTCAATTCGCAGATGATTGATTTCGAGAAGATTAGAATGCGTCATCCGTAGCTTGTGAAGAATCAGGATTTGCGTTTTTTCTTTTGCAGCCTGCAGAAGCTCCCCACAGAAGCAGGAAGTGTCGCTGGTTTTTGGAGCAGGAATGTAACTACTTTAAGAGGATGTGGCTGTATCATAAGTCTAATGGTGGCGGCAGCCAAATATCCTTTTAGGAAGCGCTTTTTCTAAATTTCTTTGAAATTTAAAAAAAGCTAAAGAACCTTATTCCTCGCCAGCGGCAGCGATTTGACTTATGAGGCAGGCCTCTGTTAAGTAGTTAGCTTTTTTCAAACAGCTTCTTGAGTTTGTCTGGGATTTGGAGCTTGCTTGCAAAGCCCTGCAAGCTACGAAGATTATCAAAATGCCTCTCCGCTCCCTTCCCCGCAGTTGAATTTTTTAGAAAAGTGTCGGGAATATGTTGGGTATATCGGCGAGAACATTTTAAGGACTAGCCTATTTCACTGCCTTGCCAGCGCTCAAAAGGCGCTACCCAAATTCAAACAGCTTTTTCGTTATTTCGGGCACGCTCCTTAAGATTCCGAATGGGGGGTCAGTTTCGCTTCAAAATGTAAATGCTGTCTGTGCCGGGTGGCAGCCACCGGAGGTAAGGGAATCCCTTTTCTTTGGAAAAGCCGTCCAGCTGGCCGAAGGTCACTGCGTAATCATCTCTGTTCACCCACCACCAGCTTTTGGCGGAGTGGTAATCCAGCTCTCCGGGTTTATGCCAGCCGTTAAATTCAAAGCCCCCGTCAATGCGACTGGGGGAGACGTTTTTTTCTTTCTGCAAAAAGTCCAGAGCCAGCCAGCGGGTGCGGTTCCAGGCCAGGTAGTCGTGCGTTGCTGAGATGGAGAAAATCGCCAGCAGCGCCAGTGCAGCAAGTGCTAGTTGGAGCCGGTTTTTTTTCAGGAAAAATCGCCTTCCCGAAAGCACGACCACGAGCAAAAATGGCAGCATTTGAAAAAAGTAACGGTCAAAAAAATAAATGTCGAGCAGGAGGAACCCGAGATACAAAGCCAGGTTGACGCATGCGAACACGACGAAGGGCTGGTGTCGCAGGTTTTGCAAAAATGGCCGGGGTGGGTTTGCGTTTTTTAAAAAAAGAAACAGCAGGGCAGCAGAAAAGCCCGTAATCTTCAGCAAGTTGACGCCCCATATGGGCAGGACGGGCTTTAGGTTGAGGAAGAAATACCCATCTTTCAGCAGTTTGGGGCCGAGGCCAAAGTTGTACAGCAGGTTGCCCCAGGGTAATCTGCTCCAGGCGGCGGTGAAGGTGCACAGCAGCAGGCTGAGTGCCAGGAGGAACCACCATTTTTTCAACAGTGAAAGCAGATGCCGGAGGCTGGGGAGCAACGCCAGACTCAGAGGCAGTAGAAAGGCGCCGAGGTAGGCCATCAGGATTCCAATTCGCTCAAATGAAACGGCCCAAAAGTTGGGCGAGCCTACCCGCTTGAGCAGCTTATCGGGACTGCCGAAGTTTTCCATTGGCTCCTGCGTCGCTGCAAGCCAGCGGGTGTAGCAAAGCAAAAGCGCTGCAGTCAGAATTGCTGGAGCAAGGGCTGTGAGGCAGGCCCGCAGGCTAAGTTTTTCCCGAAGCAGCCAGGCTACGCCGAAGGAAAGGGGCAGCATCAGCCCCAACTGCCGGGAGAATGTGGCTACCAGGGCAAATGAGGTACCAGCCAAAACCGGCAGAAGCAGGCCCGTGCGGAGGGCTTTTCCGTAAAACAAGGTGGACAGAACGCACCACGTAAAGAAGGGTACGTCGGTCATAAAGGAGAAGGAGAGCAGAAAGTAAAAAGGACTGAACATCACAATAGCGGCTACCAGCGCTGACAACATCCGCCCCTGGCCCAGTTCCCGCCCTAAAAAAAAGACGGCAACCAGGCCTACCCAGGCCAGCACGAGGGTTGAAAAGCGCAGCACTACGAAAGAAAAGCCGGACAACTTGCAGAAACCCGCCCCCCAAAGCACATGTGTCAGCAGCGTCATTGCCGGCCAGGAGTCGAATACAAGGCGGCCCTGTCCGAGCATGTTCAGCACCATCCTGGCAAATGCAAAATCGTCATTGAGGGGAAAATTGCCCGCAGGATTGACAAGGGCGATAGCCAGTATCCAGATGCCGGTCAACGCAGCAAGGGGGAGCAGATTTTCATTTCGGAAGTGGACATGGCCCCAATTCAAATTTTTTATCTTTCTATAAAATTTCATGGAAAAAATTGGGAGGTGTAGAAGAAAGAAGTTTTATTTGCCAATCAGAATAAAACAAGTGCAGTTTTACTTTTTAACAAATAAATATTTTTTAAAACTGTTACATTGACTTTTATTTTTGGAAATCAATCCGGCATCTTGATTGATTATAATGGGTTAAATGGTTTAAAATTAAATGGTAGTACTTTCTAATTTTTTGTGAAAGGTCTTAAAAGGCCTTCCACAATCACAGTCGGGTGATTTCTTACAGGGGCGGGGCTGAATTTTGCCTGCGCTCTTTTTTATTTATAATTGTGTCAGCCCTTCCCTGAATTCCACTCCTAAGGTTTTACTTTGCAGCCTTTGACAATCTCACGAGCTGCTGTCTTTCGTTATGATCAAAGCCACCAACATACATAAATCTTACGACGATCTGCACGTACTCAAAGGCGTGGACATTGAGATCGGACAGGGAGAAATCGTCTGCATCGTCGGCAAGTCGGGTGCGGGGAAGAGCACCCTGTTGCATATCCTGGGCACCCTTGACACTGCCGACAAAGGCCAGGTCATCATTGATGGCACTGATGTTTTTAAATTAAATATTAAAGACCTGGCGAATTTCCGCAACCAGCGCATCGGATTTGTTTTTCAATTTCACCATCTGCTGCCGGAATTCACGGCGCTTGAGAACGTCTGCATCCCTGCGTTCATCAGAGGTGAGGCGGAAGCCAATGCCCGCAAGCGGGCCGGAGAACTGCTCGACTATCTGGGGCTTTCGCAGCGCCTCACGCACAAACCGTCGCAGCTCTCAGGGGGGGAGCAACAGCGGGTGGCGGTAGCCCGTTCGCTGATGAACCAGCCAGCTGTCGTCTTTGCCGACGAGCCTTCGGGCAATTTAGACTCTGCCTCTTCCCAGGAACTCCACCAGTTGATCTTCAAACTTCGGCAGGACTTCAACCAGACTTTTCTCATCGTCACGCACAACAAAGAGCTGGCGGAGATGAGCGATCGCCTGGTAGAGATGCGGGATGGGCTGATCAATGCGTAATTTTTTTTCAGAAGCTCTTAGCCCGATGAGCTAAATTTAAACAACTTCCCAGGCCCTGGTCAGTTTTTTCCTTTCCCGTTTTCTCTTAGCCACTGGTAAGTTTTTGACAATCCTTCCTTTAAAGAAATGTAAGTGTAGCCGATCCCGCTCATGGCTTTTTTGCTGCTCATGGGCCAGTTCAGGCTCAGTTTTTTGGCATAATTAGGGTCGAGCAGAGGCTTTCGGTGCATGATGCTGGCCAGAAGCGATTCTGCCCGAGCAAAATAAAGCACCGGAGCCAGGGGGATTTCAAAGAGGCGATGGCGGCTGCCTGTCACCTGGCGGAACAATTCGAAAAGCTGGCGGTATGACACATTTTCGCCCCCCAGGATATACCGCTCGCCGGGCTTGCCGCGTTGCATGGCCAGGAGATGCCCCTGCACTACATCCTGGATGTAAACGTAATTGCCTATGCTGCTCCCGTCGCCGGGGATAATCCGCCACTTGCCCTGCGAAAACTGGTTCAGCAATTTTGTCACCGAGTTGCTCTCCCGGTCAACGCCCGGCCCGTAGATGCGCGTTGGATTGACGATGACCACATCCAGCCCCCTGGGGAGGAAGGAAAGAGCCAGCTGCTCAGCCTGCTTTTTAGTCTGGTCGTAGATAGAGAGCAGAGGAGGGTTGAGATTTGTCGTTTCATCTACCAAAATACCGCTGCCGGGGGAAGGCCCCATAACGCCGCCCGTGGAGGTGACGACTACCTTTTTTACACCTGCGTGAAGGGCCGCTTCCAGCACCGTTCGGGTTCCTTCGACGTTTACTTGGTAAAAAGAACGCAGATCTTTGGCCCAAACACCTGCCAATGCGGCAAGGTGATAAACCTGATCACAACCCTGCATAGCTTGGGCGACGGCAGCCGCATCTTCAACTTCCCCCTTGAAAATGCGGACAGCAGGCGGCAATACCTCTTTGCCCTGCCGGGGCGACCTGACTAAAACCCGCACCTCTGAGGTGTGGTTTTCAGTCAAAACCCGAGTCAAGGTCTGGCCGACAAACCCCGTAGCACCGGTGATTAGTATGCTCATGATTTTCTTGATTTGACAAATTTCATGTTTTTATGGTGGTAAATGGAGAGCCATTCGTTGCTCAATGCCAGCATGGCGTGCAGAAAAAACGCGGCCCAGATGGTTCCCGTCAAGTAGGTGAGGTAACACAACACAGCGCCAAAAGGAATGGCAGCCAGCGTTTCTGCCCTGCCTTTAGGCAAGTGTGCCAGTGCGTATAGGGCCACATTGATGGCAGTGGCTACCGGAAGCCCAAGAACGCCGGCTACCGGCAAGAATAAAATTCCCCGGAACAGAATTTCATAGGCAAGCAGGTACAGCAGCCAGCCCGCAGCACTCAGCATGAGCAGGCGGGGCGTCCATTGCCTGGCTCTGATCTGGGGGTACATGGCCAGATTAGCCGGCCTTTTAGTTGAAAAAAGGTTGACGAGGAAGATAGGTAAGGCAAATGCAGCCAGCCAGAACAGCGATTTTCCAAGGTTTTGAAACCCTAACCCCAGAGAGCTCAGACTAAATTTTTCAAAAGTAAAACAGGCCAGCACCGGCAGAATGCCCAAAAACAAAACGCCTTTCATCCTTTGAAGGAGAATCAAAGCGGTGTTGTCGGCTTTAGTTGCGGGGGGGGCTTTTTCTTCACTGCCTTTTTTTTCTGTTGTAAAATGATAGGCCAGAAACCCCAACATAGCACAGCACAGAGCGAAAATGACTTGCCAGTCGCCATCCGCAATTTCCGTCAAGGATTGATTTTCATTCATAGAGTAAGATGGAAATGAACTGCATTGAGGTGGCTCCTGGCAGGCGGAGGTACCCAAAGTCTTTTTTTATTTTAAAAATAACTACTCAGCAGGGGTGTTTTGGGAGAAAATTGAAATTTTCCCCAAAGACACCCCCGATTGCAGGAGGAGGAAGAAAAAATTCATTTTTTCTTCCTCCTCCTGCATCTTTCTAAGAAGCAGTTTGGATTTGGCTGCCCGAGGGAGAAAGGATGGATTTTTCAGTCTGGTAAGCTCAATTCAAACAGCTTCTAAGCAGGGTAGCCAGCCTTAAAATTCCACATAGTTCTGTCAGCACTAAGGAACGTGCCGGAAATAAGTTGGGTATTTCGGCGAGAGTATTTGGGGGCTGGCAAGGCAGTGAAATAGGCGCATAGCCTTAGAGCTTGTTTGCGTTTTTGACCAAGTGACCAAAACGCAAACAAGCTCTTAGCTACGTAACTATTTCACTAACACAGCCAGCGCCCAAAAGACGCCGCCCAAATGCGTAAGTTATTTCCGACACGTTCCTAAGCTTTTGGAAGATCAGGTCAGGGCTTTTTCAGCTCTTCGGAAATACGCTCCACTTCCCGCCACACCCGGAACAGGTTTTTGTAGCATATTTTCTCGATGTCTTCTTCGGTGTAGCCTCGTTTTAATAAAACGTAAATTAAATTGGGATAAGCTGATGCGTCTTTCAGCCCTTCGGGCAGGGAGTCTCCCACTCCATCGAAGTCAGAGCCTAAGCCAACGTGGTCAATTCCGATGAGTTCTACCACGTGGTCAATGTGATTGGCGACCATTTCCACATCGGAGAAGAGCGGCTTGCCAAAGTCTTTTTTAAACTTCTCGATGATGGGTTTGGCTTGCTCGCTGTAGGGAGATATTCCTTTTTCCTCAAAAACAGGGCGGAGTTTGTCCCACATTTCCTTTCTGTTTTTTGAGACCTCGCCATCCAGGAAATCAGAGCCAAAGTTGATCATTATGACGCCATTGTTTCTTCCGAGTGCTCTGATCATGTTGTCATTCATATTTCGTTCAAAGCCGGGGGTGTAAGTGCGGCAGGAGGAATGGGAAGCTATGAGGGGGGCTTTTGTTAGGCCGATCGTCTGATAAAAAGTGGCATCCGAGACGTGTGAGATGTCAACCATGATGCCCTGGCGGTTCATTTCAAGCACCACCTCTCTGCCGTAAGGGCTCAGGCCATTCCAGGTACCCGTCAAATCATAGGAGGAGTCACCGATGAGGTTGTCAGTGCCATGTGTGAGCGTGACGTACCGTATGCCTCTTTGGTGAAAATAAGCGACGTCGGACAGTTCGAGCAGGGGGGCACCGTTTTCCATGCCCATTGGCAGGGATATTTTTCCTTGTTTAAAGTTTTCTTCAATCTGACGAGGCGAAAGCCCTGGGGCGAATTTGTCGGGGTGTAGTTTGATTACGCCGTTTACCATGTCAATCAGGGAGTCTGCCAGTTCTTTGGCGCCGCCCTTTTCCTGGTAGGAGGTAGGGATGAAGATTGACATGAAGGGTGCTGAGAGTCCACCTTTTTTTGCTCGGACGTAGTCGAAGTCTCCCCCGGTTGATTCGATGGGGAGCTTTTCGAATTCTTTTGTGGGCTGGAAGTTTTCGTCTTTCAGCCGGTAGGGGAAGTCCACGTGGCCATCCACGATGATGTAGCGGTGGGCCAGCTCATCCGCTTTGAGGCGTAAAGCTTCATCGGTAGCAACGCTTTGAGCTAAAGAGTTGAGTGTTAGGCAAATAGCGAGTGCAGAGAGTAGAGTTTTCATTAAACCTTATTTTTGTTGGCTGGAAATTTAAACAGATTGGCCGAAAAGAAAGCAGTTTTGCCGGTAAGCAGGGATAAATTCCCCTCAAAATCTCGTTAATCAACCCGCCCCGGCCATCAGCAAAAGGGTTGCAAACTAAAACATGAGTTTTCATTTATCTAACATAGGGCTGTCCATTTTTTGTGTAATCTGCTACATCCAACTGGCAGCATCACCTGCGAACGACCATTGCACTCAGGCGTTCACCATCAGCAATGTCAGGAACTGGTGCAGTTCGCCTGCGCAATTTACCAATGTCGGTGCCATGGCTTCACTCTTAGAAAACCCAGGTTGTTTTCCAAGTTACCTGGCGGATACCGACAACGATGTCTGGTTTAAATTCACGGCTATAGCCACCGTGGCCAATATCAGCGTGATTGGGGCGATTAAAAACAAGCCGAGTGGCACGCTGCAGTATCCTCAATTTGCGGTGTACCAGGGGTCCTGTTCGGGCAGGATGCGGGAGGTGGCCTGCATTTCCGACGCAATGGGCAACCACATTGCCGAAACTTTTGTCAGCAACTTGGTGGTAGGAGGCACTTATTTCATCCGGGTAGATGGGCGACACAATAAGACGGGAACTTTCCAGCTTTGCGTGAATAACTTCAATCCGGTGCTTTCCCCTTCTTCGGATTGTTCTTCAGCAGTCGTACTGTGCGATAAATCTTCATTTACCGTGCCCAGCGTAAACGGTGCGGGTGTGGACCGCCACGAGTTGCCCCCGGGCCTTTGCGTGCCCGATGAATCCCAGTCAGCCTGGTACAAATGGACCTGCGACAAAGCCGGCTCACTGACGTTTTCCCTCAAACCCATCAATCCGTCGGATGATCTGGATTTTGTGTTGTTTCTTTTACCTCAGGGGATTGAAAATTGCAGTTCAAAAATTCCCGTTCGGTGCATGGCATCGGGAGAGAACGTGGGTATGAGCTATCGGTATTGGCAACGCTGTTCGGGGGCTACGGGGCTGAGTGCCCACAGCCGAGATTTTGTGGAAACACAAGGCTGCGATTTGACGGATGATAACTTTCTGGCAGCGCTTCAAATGGAGAGCGGGCAGAGTTATGCGCTGATGGTGAATAACTTCCACAACACCGGCAATGGATTTAGTGTAGAATTTGGGGGTACGGGGACCTTTGCGGGGCCTGTTGCGCATTTTACCGTGAGCAAGCTAAAAATTGAAACTCAGAAAAAACTAACGATAAAGAACGCTTCCTCCTTCTCCGGTGGTATCAAGAAGTGGGAGTGGAATTTTGGTGTGGATGCCAGCCCGCAGACTGCCCGGGGGCAAGGTCCGCACACAGTAGTGTATAGTTCTACAGGAAAAAAGTCAATTTCCCTGTCCATAGAAACAGGGAATGGCTGCAAGGTGACCAAAGTCAGAACGATTGAGGTTGTAAAGCCACCTCCACCTCCCAAAGTGCCCGAGCCGGAACCTCCTGTGGAAGAGCAGGTGGCTTCTCCGCCGATAGTTGAAGATTCCCCCCCCCCTATGGATAGCCTTTCAGCCCGAAAGGAGGATAGCGCCGTTGAAGAAGTTGCAGCGGATGACAGCACAGCAGCTGAGTTGCCTGATGCTGAATTGGGAGAGCAAGAAGGAGACCGCCTCCAGGCAGCGATTGAGTTTTTGATAAAATACGAGGCAATCATTTATTTCAAATCCGATTCTTCCTCTTTAGAGGAAAAGGATTTTGAAACGCTGGAGGAGGTTCTGAGTATCCTGAACGAACACCCCGGGATGATTGCCATAGTGGAAGGCCATACCAACAGCATTCCCTCCGACGAATACTGCATCAAGCTGAGTACCGCCAGAGCTAACAGCGCCATCCACTGGCTCCAATCCAGAGGCATACCGGAGACTCGCATTATCCGGAAGGTGTTCGGTAAAAAAAAGATGACGCCAAAAGATTACAGCCGCCAAAGGAGGCAGCGTGATCAGCGGGTGGTCATTAAGTTGATGGAGCAGATTGATTAGCAGCTCTTCTGAGCTTACTCGAGTTCCGAGATTTTCTCTTTGAGCCAATGAGTATTTGCAATGCTTCCTTCCCGGCTGTTGTTCAATTCGTCTTTAAATTTTTGGATAGCATTGGCATCGCCTGGCATCAACTTGGTCAGCCGTTTGGTGAACCTAATCAGGTTGGTGTACGGAGTTCGCCGGGCAGCAGGGAAGTTTTTGTGTCTGTTCAGGTAGGTTCTGAAACTTTCCATCAGCGAATACAGTGGTTCGATTTCATCCATTTCGTAGTACGAGGTCATGAGCAGCACCTTTGAGTTGAGGTTGTAGGAAAAGTCTTCGTACTCCACAGTTCTGAGGGTTTCCACCACCTTTTCGTATTTTTTTTGGTAGAAAAAGAGTTGAGCCAGATTGAAGGAGACTGCATTGTCGCGCATGGATTGAGGCAGGAACTTGTTGTAGTTTTGGATAAATTCCTCGGCCCAGTCGTATTTACCCAGCCTGAGGGCAGCGATCACGATGTTTCGGAAATGCCAGGGAGACAACTCCCCATCGGTCAAAAGCAGTTCTTTTTGAAGCAGGATGACGAAGACGTTAAAGTATTCTTCCAAAAAGCGCTGGTTTCCCTGGTTAATTTTCTTGATGCAGTAATTCAGGGCTGCCTGGTAGATGAATTCCTCTTCGTTTTTAGGGAACAAGTCTCCGTATCCGTTCAGCAACTCCATCAATTTAAAGTAGTGAGCAGGCTCTTCGGCATCCACGTAGGTGAGGTAGATTTGGTAATAAACGGCGATTGGCGGAACGTCCTCGAACCTGTACTTCTCAATGTGTTTGACGATTTCATCAATGAATAACAATTTGTATTCATGTGAAACCAGCGATTGCAGGCTCAAGACAGAGCAAAAGTACCTTAGTTTTTCTGAGAGGAAGAAGCGGTCCAGGTTGTTGAGGATGTCTTCCACATTCCGTTTGGCAGTTCGGTCGTGTTCAAGTTCCACCAGGTCGTAAAAGTTTTTTTCAATCTGGTACTGGGAAAGATAGTAGTTAGCTGTGCGGAAGTATTGCTGGTCAGAGAGTCTTCTGGCTGTTCTCATGGTAGAACTAAACAGGCGATTCATCTTCTTTTTTCCAACAGCTTCGATGAGGTAAATAGCCTGGTGGATGGGATTTTCTTCGTAAACCTGCTGGGCCAGATAACTTTCAATGAGTTTCAGCAAATCGGAACAATGTTTTCTGAACAAAACGTCGTCAAAAGAAGTTGCAGGGTAGAGTTGTTCCCACACTTCTTCTTTTGGTATTTCCGATTCTCTTCTCCTGTTAATCTGCCCGGTTAGCAGGTCGAAAAGCAGCACGAGCGTGTCGTTGCGGTTGAAGTAAGGAGATGTTAAAAACTTCCGCAATCTGTTCTGTTCATATCTGTCAAAATACTCAAGTATGGAATACAATTTGCTGTTTTGCATTTTATCAAAAGATTAGTAACTTAGAGCCTCAATTCAGAAGGGTTAGCTTTCTTTGCCAAAAAACAATTTGAACGAGAAGGCTAAAAACAAAAGTAGAGAAAAATAAAAGTTTCACAATTGAATTTGGGATCACCTTGTATTTTTTATTAAAAGGAACTGATTAGCAATGGCTTTGAGATTAATTAAGATCATGTTATTTTAAATTAAATATCTCACACAAGGTGAATTTTGTATTTGAAAAAAGTGAAAGAGTAGTTTAAAATTGTACCTTGAAATTAAGAAACTACTCTTCCGGGCTCTAAGACCGGATGCGTGAAACACAGTAAAAGCAATGAAAATCCACGAGTCCATGAATGTATTTTTACACTTCAAGAAAAATTTTGTCTTAGCACTTGCTTTTCTTTTGGGGGCAGGCGGGATGAGTTTGTATGGGCAAACTCAATCCATTGAAGTGATAAACGTAACTATGCTGAAAAACACAACCTGGCAGCATGATTTCTATCACTTTAACCTGATTGTCGCTCCTGAAGTAGAGGAAGATGCCCACATGGGCAATGCTTATTTTGACCCTTCCTTCTGCTGCGGCGGCAAGAAAGGCGTAAAAGGTTGGAATAAACTCAATCACTTCTTTTACGAACCTGCCCCCGGCATGATCGGGCGGGATACCGTAATGATTGAATACTGGCTTCCCTACGGCAACGGCGGGAACCAGACTGCATACAAGGTCTTCAATTTCCTCGTCGTTCCATCTTACCTTACAGCTTACAGAGATTACGCAACTACCACGGAAAATCAGCCGGTAGATATCAGCGTTTTGGAGAATGACCAAGGAAATGGCACCGACCTTACGATTTCAGAGGTGACCGCTGTCAACTACGGAACCGCAGAAATTGTCTCATCCAATACAAAAGTTAGATTCACTCCTTCGCCTGGCTTCACAGGCCTTGCCAGTTTTAACTACACAATTTGCGATGCACAGGGTTCGTGCAGCATGACGACTGTTAATATCAACGTCGCTCCCAATGCGCTACCCGTTTACGACTCGCTGTTTATCACCACCGGAAAGAATACGCCGATTGTCGTCTTAACGGAGCTTGGCAGCGACTTCGTGATGACCCAAGGACCGGAAAACGGAGTCCTGGATACCATGGAAACATTGATTTATGTTCCGAATCCAGGGGTAGTTGGAAATGACAAGATTGTTTTTACGAACCCGGGTAATAACCACGTCAGGGTAGTCGAAATCCGCATTCTGGATGTTCCATCCAAGAATACCTACCTTTTTAACGACCTCTTTAATACGCCAGTCAACGAAACTATCGAAGAAATCCGCCTTTTGGATAACGACATGGCTCCTTCGGTTTTGACCAGCGTGGGTGTGGTTGGATACCCCAATACGAATATGGGAGGCCATTTAACTTACCTGCCTGCAGTGGGCAAGGGGGTTTATAGGTATGATCCGCCCGCCAATTTCCAGGGCGTTGACCGGTTTACCTACAGAGCCAAGTCAGGTATCAACGGAGATTACGAATACGCAGTTTGCTACATTGTCGTCAACAACCTCAATCCGGTAAAACCCGTATTCCAGATTACTACACCTAAAAACACACCGCTTGTCTTAGGTGATCACCTGCCGTTTAGCAATTACGAATACAACAACATCAACTATAACGGCAGCGGCTCTGTCGTATTCTACCCAGGTTACAGCACCATTACCAGCGAATTTGGCCAGACCTTTTCGGGCACAAACATGCTGGTTTACGAACCAGAGGATGGATTTACAGGGGAAGAAGAATTTGAATTTACTTATTGCCCCGGTGGCACAGGAAATGGCTGCATCTTGGTAAAAGTCGAAATAGAAGTCGAAGAGCAGCAAGGTCCTTCCTGCGCCGGCAGCGACTGCGTGTGGCCTGGAGATGCCAATAGAGATGGCACCGTGGATGTGCGAGACATACTTCCAATCGGCCTCTACATGGGTGAAGTTGGAGAAAGCCGCCCACAAGGCTCTCCTGCCTGGTATGGGCAGGCTGCAGCAGATTGGAACAGCCTTACTGAGAACGGACTGGGGTACAACCCCAAGTACATTGATGCAAATGGCAACGGTATCATTAGCTCGCAAGACACCGTGGCAATCAGTACTTTTTACGGAAAGTATCACAACCTGACCCCGGAGTCCGTACAAACTACTGAGGATTTGCCATTTTATCTCGAAGAGCTGGATTTGCCCGAGACAATTCACAAAGGAGATGTCTTTTATGTCCCGATTCATTTGGGAAATGATACCCTTGCAGCAATCAATGCCTACGGCTTGGCATTTGAGTTAACCTATGACCCAGTCATCTTCGATGCGAACATTTATTTCAGCCAAACTTCATGGATGAACTACAACTCACCCATCCTGTCGCTGACAAAGAAACCTGTCGCCGGCAAAATTGATGCAGGCTACACAAGAACGAGCAGGGTCGCAGGCCATGGCTTTGGCATCATCGGAGTAGCTGAGTTTATCGTAATTGACGACATCATCGGTACCAGATTAAACAAATCATCAACAACCATTTCGCTTCGCTCTCTTGGATTGATGAACGGCAGCGGCCAAATGAGCAGCCTGAAGGGAAACAGCATTGCCATTAACTTGGATTCCAGAGATGAAAGCAACAAACCAGCAGACTTATCTGACCTCAAAGTTTTCCCCAACCCGGCAAGCAGCTACGTGACTTTACACCTGAATGGTGGCCAGGAAAACAGAATGGAAAGAGTAATACTTTACAACCTGGTAGGCTCCATCGTGTACGACTCTGGTCGGATGGATGCCAAGCGAATGCAGATGAACGTTTCTGCCATGGCACCCGGCGTGTACACTGCACGGGTATTTACTACCGGCGGGCAGGTACTCAGCACGAAGGTTGAAGTCATTAGAGATTAATTTTCAGTCCTCCGGCAGGAGAGAAGGAATGGAACAAGGGCCAAATCGCCTCCGGTTCCCTTCCTTCTCCCACCTGGAAAAAACTCCATACAACAATTAGCTGCTGCCAGGCGTTCTTACAGCAACTCACTGGCAAATGCTAAAACCAGATACCGATTTTAAGAAGTAATTTATATTCGTGGAATTTTATCATTGCTAGTGAGTCGCACCCAATTATGTGCGACTTCTTTTTTTTTAACACACCCGGATGACGCTATTTTTTACCCACCTTTTTTGAGAATTACCTTAACAAAAATTAATTTTTTTTCACAGATTGAGATAAACATTCGCTAATCGGTTCATGTTAACCTGTTGTTCAATGGTTGGTTGTGTAGGTGTATTTGTATAATTTAAAAATTATTAAATATCACAACGCCTTAATTTTGTCTTTGTAGTACTTTCATAACCCCTGCATATTTGTATCGTGAAAGGAGGGGATTAAGGGAAGAAGAGAGGTTAGCACCAAAAGCTCCTGTCCGAAGCCACAGGAAAACGGATTTGAAATATGTTCATGGGATTATAATTTGTTAGTAGCAAGTCGCAATTATTTCCCTCACATTGCGGCTTGCTGATTTTTTTTCTCTTAAAGTAGAGAGAGGAGGCAAATGAGCACGAGAGGAGTTGGGTTTGTGCACAGAGAGCGTTGCCTCAAAGAGTTTGAATATGTTCATGGGATTATAATTTGTTAATAGTGGGTCGTCCCAGCTTCTTTTATGGGGCGGCTTACTATTTTTTCAAAATTAAAACTCCTTCTACTTAAATAAAAAAAAGCTGACTTTTTGCAAAGCCAGCCTGTATTTTAGGACATGTTCATGGGACTATAATCTGCTAATAGCAAGATTTCTCGAAACGTGAGAATTGATGGCGCTAATGTAGTGTGGTTAGTAGCGAATGAGCAAATTTTTGTGCGCCTTTTTTGAAGAAAATTTTTTTATTTTGGATATGTTCATGGGATAATAATTACAAGCCGCCTTTTGGCGGCTTTTTTTGTTTCATTTGCGTGCCTCGTTTGTGAGCACAAAACAGAACCAGCCCCTTGTCTCTTCCCATTCAACACTATTCGCTTGTTTTTAGAGCTTGTTTGCGATTTGGTCGCTTGGCTAAAAAACGGCCCTTTTATGCCACTTTTCCCCCTTTTTCAGTTCTGTAGCGCTGCTACGCAACGGAAAAGACACCTTTTTAGCCCGGTAAGCTCCATCCCAACAGCATCTCTGCTCAAGCACCAAAACGCAAACAAGCTCTAAATGCAAACAGTTTCTTAGATTAAAATGAGATGATTGCATTAGAACTACAGGGAGAAAATCAAATGCCTCAACTCGTCGAGGTGAACACTCCTACTCCAGTAGGGAAAGAGGTACTCGTCACCATGAAAGCGGCAGCTCTTAACCACAGGGACGTCTGGATTTCCAAAGGAAAATACCCGGGAATAAACTACCCCATAATTTTAGGTTCTGATGGAGCTGGCTGGCTGGGTGAGAAGAGAATTATTGTCCAGCCTGGAATGAACTGGGGAGAAGACGAGCGGGTTCAGTCAAAAAGTTACCAGATTCTCGGCTTACCAGCGAATGGAACATTCGCCGAATTTTCTGCAGTTGACAGCAGGCAGATTTTTGCCATGCCGGAGCATTTGAGCTTTGAAGAAGCTGCTGCTTTGCCTTTAGCTGGAATGACGGCATTCAGGGTCCTCTTTGCGAGATGTCAGGCCATGCCGGGCGAGCGAATTCTGATTACAGGCATAGGAGGAGGAGTAGCAGTGTGCTGCCTTCAATTCGCACTGGCTGCGGGTTTAGAGGTCTATGTCACTTCGAGTTCAGATTCGAAGATTGAAAAGGCAGTGAGTATGGGGGCTTCAGGAGCTGCTAACTACGCAAATTCAGATTGGGCCGCTCGGCTGAAAGAACAGGCAGGCAGCTTCGATATCATTATTGACAGTGCAGGAGGCGAAGGATTTACCCAGCTTGTGAAATTGTGTGCCCCAGGCGGCAGGATAGGAATCTATGGTGGCACCAGGGGTGTAATCCCTTCGCTAAGCCCTCAGTTGATCTTTTGGCGGCAGATTTCGATCCTCGGCTCGACGATGGGCAGCGACAAAGATTTTTCCGAGATGCTTGCTTTTGTTTGCCAGCACAAGATCACCCCCGTGATTGATTCAGTTTTTCCAATAGCAGAGGGGAGGAAGGCATTTGAGAGGTTAGAGTCGGGGAAGCAATTTGGAAAAGTAGTGCTAAAGATCAATTAGGCCAAGCTCTTAAGGCCGAAGGAAGAGAAATAAAAAAATCCCCTGAGAAATGGACGCATTCCCAGGGGATTTGCAACAGAGTGAATAGCTCAAAGATTACTTCTTGCCGGCAGTAGCACCCTGCGTAGTTTCCATGAAACTAGCAAACATTTGCTGTGCATTAGCAGCAGCAGTTTTGATCTCGTTGAATTTGGCTTGCCAGTCACTAACTTTGGTGGTAGCATCTGTAGCAGCAGCAGTAAGTTCTGCAATCTTAGCCTGGACATCTCCTTCCAGTTTGCCCGCAGCGAGGCCATCTTTCAACGCCTGTACTTCTTTGCTTTTTTCGCCCCAGCTAGAAACGAATGCATCAAGGTCAGAAGCTATGCCTGAGAAGTTAGTCGTGCTGGTTTGGGCAGCTGTTTGAATTTCGTTGTATTTTGCTTTAGCAGCGTCGTCCCATTTAGCCATAGCTTCCGGTGCGACTTGCATTCCGTTTACAGCATTCATCCAGTTTGCCTGTTCAGATTTCATCATGTTTGCAAGGTCAGTAATGCTCGTAGTAGTGCTGTCCCATTTAGCGGCCAGTTCTTCGATCATAGGTTTGAATTTTGCCACATTGCTGCAAGCAGCAAAAATGAGCGCAAATGCGGTGAAGGCGAATACCTTTTTCATGTTCAATACTTTTTAGATTAGTAAATGAGTAAAATGGTTGAAAAAAAATTGCCGGCAAAATTAGTCAGCATTTGACAATTTTGAACATTCAGCTTTATTTTTTGTTCGCCTGCCTGAAATTTTTTCTCGAAGAAAAAATTCCCTTCTGCAATCTTTTGAAAACCAACAGATTCAAAATAAATTGCAGACAGGCACCCTGCTGAATTAAATATACTGAGAAAACTATGCACACCATTCTCCTTTTTTCCTTTCTGAATACTGCTATTCCGGGTAGGACTTGTTCCATTCTGGCAGGTTTCTTAATCGCACGATGCAATTAGAAAAAGAGAGGATCCTGCTGTTCTATGATGGTCAGGAATCCGGGGGCTATCGGGTAGAAAGGTTTTGTAGGACGCAGGGTGCTTTTTTCTGCTTTTTTTTTAGAAACGTGCCGGGAATAATTGAGCATTTCAGCCAGATTCCTCAAGGACTGGCAAGCCAGCAAAATGAGAGCATAACCGTAGGCTACGCAACTATAACTAACACAGCCAGCGCTCAAAAGACATCGCCCAAATGCCTAAGAGCTTGTTTGGATTTGGCTGCAGGAGAGGAAAAAACGAATTTTTAGTCCGGTGAGCTGAATTCAAACAGCTTCTAAAAAACAGAGTATTAATAAATTGTGCCCCTCTAATTAAAAAAACGTAATGGAAATGATTTTTAAAAGTAAAATAAACCTGTTCGGATTTAAAAATCA
>WBZO01000282.1_pt1 | contig 120217 bp, 105 predicted proteins | sample 5204261 | NCBI WGS metagenome assembly WBZO01 (sample SAMN12412400, study PRJNA552823) | activated sludge metagenome | isolation source: activated sludge from anammox sidestream of wastewater treatment plant... | place: USA: North Carolina | collected 2017-09 | reverse complement strand
AAAATGTGGTGTTTATTGGTTTTTGTTCTTTTTCTTTTTTCTTGATAAAAAAGAAACAAAAAATCAAGACTGCTGAAAAATAGCTTAAAATCTACCTGAATTTTTTTTCATCGTAACCCAAGTCGCTTCGCTTAGGATTACTTACCTAAAGCCCCGCACAAAAAATTCACTTGATTTTTTGCGCTATTTTTCAAAGGTCATTTTAAAGTTGGTTTTCAATTATTAATTTGTTTTTAAAGAGGGTGTTTATTGGTTTTGTTCTTTTTCTTTTTTCTTGATAAAAAAGAAACAAAAAATCAAGACTGCTGAAAAATAGCTTAAAATCTACTTGAATTTTTTTTTCATCGTAACCCAAGTCGCTTCGCTTAGGATTACTTACCTAAAGCCCCGCACAAAAAATTCACTTGATTTTTTACTCTATTTTTCAAAGGTCATTTTATTTTGGTTTTCAATTATTGTTTTTGTTTGTAAAGTGGGTGTTTATTGGTTTTTGTTCTTTTTCTTTTTTCTTTATGAAATTTGTTTCGGGAAATTATATTTAGTATTTATAGATATTCGTGATGATGGCATTAATAAAAATTTAGAATAAGCTATAATATTCTTTACTACCTTTGTAGTTTATGGCTTTCAGAAACTTAATTTTATTATTATTATTCGTTTCGCTACAAAGCATAGCACAAAACAAATATACCTTAAGCGGCTATGTAAAAGATGCAGAAACAGGAGAAGACCTGATTGGCGCTGCCGTAATTATTAAGGAAAATAACAGTAGCACCGCCACCAATGTGTATGGGTTTTATTCCATAACCTTAGCACCGGGCCAATATACCTTGCAGTTTAGCAGTTTGGGTTATCAAACTTATGTGCAACCCATTAATTTGAATAAAGATATGAGCCTGCAGGTTAAGTTGCAAACCAAAAGTCAGGAGTTGAAAGCGGTAGAAATAAGCTCTGAAAAATCTGATGCCAATGTTAAGGACATACAAATGAGTGTTGCCAAGCTTGAAATAAAAACGATTCAAAAGATACCGGCATTTTTGGGCGAAATAGATTTGGTAAAAGTTGTTCAGTTGCTGCCGGGAGTTACCACCGTAGGCGAAGGAGCCACAGGCTTTAATGTTCGTGGCGGTAGTATTGACCAAAATATGGTACTGATGGACGAAGCCCCGGTATATAATGCATCGCATTTGTTTGGCTTTTTCTCGGTATTTAACCCCGATGCGGTAAAAGATGTGAAACTATACAAGGGCGGTATTCCTGCACAATATGGAGGCCGCTTGTCCTCTATATTAGATGTTCGGCTAAAAGACGGCAATAATCAAAGCTATCATGCCGATGGCGGAGTGGGCTTACTGTTTAGCCGTTTGAGTGTTGAAGGGCCTTTGGTAAAAGATAAATCGTCATTTATAGTAGCTGCCCGAAGGAGTTATTTTGATATTTTTTTTCCTTTTGCGCGCAACAAAAATATAAGGCAGGCACAAGCTTATTTTTATGACTTAACCGTAAAAATGAATTATAGCTTGAACCCTAATAACAGAATTTATTTATCAGGCTATTTTGGTCGTGATGCCTTTGGTGTTGGCAAACCACGCTTTGGTTTTGATTTTGGGAATGCTACCGGAACCTTTAGGTGGAATCATATTTATAACAGCCGCTTGTTTAGCAATGTATCTTTAATTTACAGCAATTACGATTATTTAATAGGAGTAGGCGATGATTATGATGGCTTTAACTGGCAATCAAGGATTATTAATTATAGTATTAAACCCGAGTTTACCTACTATCATAACCCGAAAAATACTATAGTTTTTGGAGGAACATCAACTTTTTACGATTTTGATCCCGGAAGACTTAAATTCTATAGTAAGGGCGAGAAACGCGAAATGGGCGACAAGTCGAAATATACTATTGAGAATGCTTTATATGCCGGCAATGAGCAAAGAATAAACGGACGTGTTTCTATACAGTATGGCTTACGTTACACTAATTTTAACTATATAGGGAAAGGCACCGCCTATTATTTTAAAAGTGCTGAGCCAAACATACGCAAAGATACCATAGGGCATCAAGATTTTGATTCATTTGAGTTAATAAAGTCATACCATCAGCTAGAGCCACGCTTTAGTTTTAAGTTTGAAATCAGCGATCAATCATCTATTAAAGCCGGATATAACCGTACAACTCAGAACTTACATTTAATATCTAATACTGCCGCCAGTACGCCTTTAGATGTATGGGTTCCCAGTACCAATAACATTAAACCACAACTCAGCGATCAGGTAGCTTTGGGTTATTTCAGAAATTTTACAGAAAATAATACCTACGAAACTTCGTTGGAGGTTTACTATAAAAATATGCAAAACCAAATTGATTATATTGACGGGGCAGAGCTGCTCTTGAATAAACTTTTGGAAGGAGAGTTGATGAATGGTATAGGCCGGGCTTACGGTATGGAACTGTTTTTAAAGAAAGCCAAAGGCAATTTCAACGGGTGGATAAGCTATACCCTTGCCCGCTCAGAACGAAAGGTAAAAGGGATTAATAATGATGAGTGGTATCCCAACCGATTTGATAGAGCGCATAATTTGAATCTAGTAGCCATGTACACCCTGAATGAGAAAATAGAGTTTGGAGGCACCTTCATATTCAGCACCGGTACACCAACCACATTTCCAACCAATCGCATAGAGTTTCAAGGCTATGTTATTCCGCATAATGTTTACGGAAGCCGCAATAATACACGTATTCCGGTATATCACCGATTAGATGTTTCGGCAACCATACATCTTAAAGACAAGTGGCAAGGTAAGTATAAGCACAATATTGTGCTTTCGGCATATAATGTGTATGCTCGTAAAAACCCGTTCAGCATTTACTTTAGAGGAAATCCTTCCAATCCAACTATTACTGAAGCAATACAGTTTTCGGTTATTGGAAATATAGTTCCGTCCATTGCTTATAATTTTAAATTTTAGAGTGCATGAAAAAAGCAGTGTTTTCTTTTGTTTCTTTAATTATGTTAGCCATGTTGCTGAGTGCTTGCGAAGACCGTATAGACTTGAGTTTGGAAGAAGGAGAGTCACAGTTAACAGTAGATGGTTTTATTACTTTTTATTTAGACAGTGAAGCCTTAAACAGTGGTATAGAGAAGCAAATGATAAAGTTACGTAAAACCAGCGGATATTTTAATAATGCACCGGCACCGCCCGCATTAGGAGCTACCGTGCAAGTTACCGATGCTTTAGGGCGCACTTTTAATTTTATCGATATCCATAATACCGGCAATTACGAATATAGCGGACCTTTTGAAATAAGCCTTACCAATCCCCCTATGGGTTTTCCGGGTAATTTCTATAAATTATATATTAAATATAATGGTGAGGAGTATAATGCTATGGCCTATATGGATTCGGTTCCTAAAATAGACAGTTTGAAATTTGTGCATAGAGATGCTGCCATACTTGGCTCCGATACTTTAAAAGCAGGCTATATTATTGAACAAATTTTTACCCGCCAATCTGACGGAAGTTTAACACCCACTAAAGATATAAAAGGCGAGGGGACATGTTACTGGTTTAAGACCTTTAAAAATGATGTTTTTTACAATAATCCTTTTGATATGAATTTGGCTTATGATGCATCATACGGGCCCGGCAGCGATCATGTGGCTTTTATCCCAATGGTGGTATATGCCTTAAATCCGGAGAGGTTTAATAAAGGCGACAAAGTAAGAATAGAGTGTTGGTCAATAGGTTTGCCAAGTTATTATTTCCTGAATATGGCTCGTTTACAAATGACTAATGAAGGGATGTTTGCTAGTCCTGCTTCTAATGTTCCAACTAATATTGTCAATGCTGATAAAGATTCTAAAGCTAAGGCCGTAGGCTGGTTTGGGGCTGCTTCTATATCACGAATTACGCAAGAGGTAAAAGAGTAGGTTTTAAACTGCTGTGCCACAAAGCGTGACCTTATTGATGGCAAAATTTTTTTTACTGAACTTATTGCCTATAAAAAATGTTTTTTTAGCCAAAGGCCGTTGGGGCTTTATATTGATTCAGCGTAGAAAAAATGCTTGCTCACAAAATAGAAATATGAAATTATTTGAGGCGAGGAGCGAAGCGTAATTTTATCCAAACACTTAAATATAAAGATAATTCTTAAATGTTTATAGGGCTTTGGTACCGTATAATGTTAAAAAAAAATGATATAAAAGCTTGTAATGATAACTCTAAAAATGCATTTTAGCTTACCTTTGAGTGTTCATGGCAAAGCAAAAAGAGAAAATAGTTAATGGAGTAGTGGAAACCCCTTTAATGAAACAATATAACAGTATTAAGGCCAAGTATCCTGATGCGCTGTTGCTGTTTCGGGTGGGCGATTTTTACGAAACTTTTGGAGAAGATGCCGTAAAAGCCTCCTCCATTTTGGGTATTGTGCTTACTAAGCGGGCTAATGGGGCTGCTTCGTTTATTGATTTAGCCGGATTCCCTCATCACTCGCTCGATGCTTATTTGCCCAAGCTGGTACGTGCCGGTCATCGTGTAGCTATTTGCGATCAGTTGGAAGATCCAAAGATGACTAAAACCATTGTAAAGAGAGGCGTTACAGAGTTAGTTACTCCGGGAGTATCATACAATGATAAGGTGTTGGATCATAGCAGCAACAACTTTTTAGCTGCCCTGTTTCTGCAAAATAATAAGGCAGGGATGGCTTTTCTAGATATATCAACAGGCGAATTTCTTATTGCTGAAGGCTCTTTAGACTATGCCGAAAAATTATTGCAAAGCTTTAAGCCCGGTGAAGTGCTGTATCAAAAAAGTATGCGAAAAGAATTTACCGAGAAATTCGGTCCCGATTTTTATTCTTTTGCGCTTGACGAATGGGTTTTTACCATTGATTATGCGCAAGACATATTATTAAAACATTTTGATATTGCATCGCTGAAAGGCTTTGGCGTGGAAGGCTTGCATACTGCTATTATTGCTGCCGGTGCAGCCATACACTATTTGGCCGAAACCCAACACGATAAAGTTAGGCATATTAATAAAATTACTCGTATTGATGAAGAGCATTATGTATGGCTCGACCAGTTTACGATTAGAAATTTAGAACTATTTCATACTACCGGAACAGCCGATAATCGCAAAGCAAAAACCTTAATAGAGGTAATAGATTATACCGTGTCGCCTATGGGAGCACGTTTGCTAAAACGCTGGTTGGCTATGCCGCTAAAAGATTTACAACCCATACGTGAACGATTAGAACTGGTATCATATTTTATGCATCATACCGAGCTGTCGGCAGCCATGCATTCTTCTATCAAATCCATGGGAGATATAGAAAGATTGATTGCAAAGGTGGCAGTAAACCGCATATTGCCTCGCGAAATGGTTCAGTTGAAGAATGCTTTGTTTGAGATAAAAAACCTGAAAGAACTATGCTTGCAAAGCAGTTGTTTGCCTTTACAGAAAATAGCCGAGCAACTTAATCCTTGTACTATTATTGCCCAGCGTATTGACAAGGAAATTAATCACCAACCGCCCACCTTAATTAATAAAGGAGATATTATTAATAGCGGAGTTGACGAGCAATTAGATGAGCTAAGAACATTTGCCTTTAAAGGCAAAGATTATTTGTCAAAACTTCAACAAAAGGAAGCCGAAGCCACCGGAATTCCATCTTTAAAAATAGCTTTCAATAATGTTTTCGGTTATTATTTGGAGGTAACCAATACACATAAAAATAAAGTTCCCGAACACTGGGTAAGAAAACAAACTTTAACCAATGCCGAGCGTTATATAACCCCCGAACTAAAAGAATATGAGGAAAAAATTTTGGGTGCCGAAGAAAAAATATTAGCTATAGAAACCAAGCTGTACAATGATTTGGTGCTTAGTTTAATGGATTATATTCAGCCTGTACAATTAAATGCTTCTTTAATAGCTCGTATTGATTGCCTGCTGGGCTTTATGCAATGCGCACTTGAAAACAATTACGTGAAGCCCGAAATTAACGACAGCTATGTGCTGAGTATTAGCGAGGGGCGTCATCCGGTAATTGAGAAATTGATGAAACCCGGTGAAAGCTATGTGAGTAATGATATTTATTTAGATAATGAAGTGCAGCAAATCATGATTATTACCGGTCCCAATATGTCGGGAAAATCGGCTGTACTACGCCAAACGGCACTTATTGTTATGATGGCACAAATGGGAAGTTACGTGCCCGCCAAACATGCTCAAATAGGAATTATAGATAAAATATTTACACGAGTAGGGGCTTCTGATAACATATCTTCGGGCGAAAGTACTTTTATGGTTGAGATGAATGAAACAGCCAGTATTTTGAATAACCTATCGGCACGCAGCTTAGTATTGTTAGACGAAATAGGGCGCGGCACAAGTACTTATGATGGTATTTCTATTGCACAAAGCATTGCAGAGTATATACACGATCATAAACAAGGGCGAGCTAAAACCCTGTTTGCCACTCACTATCACGAGCTTAATGATTTGGCAGAACATTTTAAAAGAATAAAAAACTTTAATGTTGCCGTTAAAGAATTAGATAATAAGGTATTGTTTTTGCGGAAACTTGTTCCCGGAGGCAGTGAGCACAGCTTTGGTATTTATGTAGCCCGCATGGCCGGCATGCCACGCAAAATAACCGATAGAGCAAATGAAATATTGCAACATTTAGAAAGCTTACATAAGCCAAATAATGCCGAAAAAAGGAATCAATTACCTGCCGGTAAAAGCCCTTCATCGGGAGAGTATCAGTTAAGTTTTTTTCAATTAGACGACCCCGTATTAAGTGAAATTAAGGAAGAATTACTAAAAACCGACATCAATACTTTAACTCCTGTGGAAGCCTTGATGAAACTTAATGAAATTAAAAAAATGGTTGGAGGTAAGTAATACTTATTAATTTGCCAATAAAAACATTATTCTTCAACATCTGTGGTATTGTTTTCAAGCCATTGAATGGCTTGTGCCAGGTCGGCAGGGGTGTCAATAGCAATAGTTTGCAAAGAGGTTTGAACGGTTTTTATAGGGTATCCGTTTTCAATCCAACGCAGTTGCTCCAACGACTCGGCTTGCTCTAAGAAAGAGGGCTTGAGAGAAGCTATTTCACGAAGTGTTTTTACACGATAGGCATAAATACCTATGTGCTTATAATATTGCTTTTGAGAAAGTATTTGTTGTGCTTTTTCGGCATTGGCAAAAGGAATGATACTACGACTAAAATAAATGGCATTTTGGTCTTTATTGATAACTACTTTAGGAATAGTTACATTTTGTAATTCGTGCAGCTCATTAATGGATTTTATTAATGTGGCAATATGGGTATGAATATCTTCAAAGCATGAGCATAGTAATTGTATTTGCTCAGGATGAATAAATGGTTCATCGCCCTGTATATTTATTATTACATCTTCAGGCCGAAGGTTCAGCAATGAAGCCGACTCGTTGCATCGGTCGGTACCACTGCCATGAGAGGCAGAAGTAAGCAAACACTTTCCGCCAAAATCAACCACATGCTTAAATATACTATCATTATCTGTAGCCACATATAAATCATTAAGGCCGGCTTTTGCAGCTCTTAGGTAAACCCTTTGTATCATTGATTTTCCTTTAATATCGGCCAAAGGCTTACCGGGGAATCTTGTTGAAGCGTAACGTGCAGGAATTATTCCAATAAAATGGGGCATATTGTTTTTAATACATATTATTTACAAAAGTAAATTAAAATTACGGCTATTTCAACCATTAATTAAATATACTTCAATTTACGTTTAGCCTTCATACATTTACGGTTAAGGAGGTAAAATCATGTTTTTAGGAGCATTATTTTATTGAAAAAAACAAAAATGAGATACTATACATCCTGTATTTTTGTAAGATACGGAAACAATCATAAAGCCAACAAAAATATTCATTCGATTTTAATACATTTGTTCAGCATTTGAGGCAGGTAAAAAAACAATAATTAGGTAGAAAAATATTTGCTGAAATGCTCAAAACGTAAATTAGGTTGTTATTTTACCCTTTGTTTGAGTATTCTGAATTTTTTTGAATGATGCCGGACGAGTAATGCAAATAACCGAAAAGAAACACCAATACAGAATGAAAATGAGAAATACTGATATAAACGAAAAGATGTTGCAAATGAAAATGGGTTTAACTTTAACCTTTGCGAATGGAAAAGCTGCTTTGTTGGCCGTATTAGCACAGTTTTTTGATACTTGTAGTAAGTGCTTGCGGTTTTTATTAGAAGGAGCAGAGCTTTCGGGTCTTGAAGCTTTACCTGTTCAGTCCGGGAGCCAACAAGAAAAAATATGGAAGAATGACTGCCATGTCAAGAGAGTTTATGTTGTTATTTAATATCCAATTCTACTGCTTAGATGATTTTACAGAAGATTCATTTGTTGGGATTTAAAAACTACGAACAAGCAGAAGTAGTTTTTTCAGAGAAATTTAATTGTTTCACGGGTAATAACGGAATGGGTAAAACAAATATGCTTGATGCCATTTATTATCTGTCGTTTTGCAAAAGTTATTACAACCAAATTGACAGTCAGAATATCAAAAAAGATGCTCCGTTTTTTATGATACAAGGCTATTACCTTACAGATAGCAAGGAAGAAATAAATGTATATTGCGGATTAAAACGAGGCGAAAAAAAGCAATTTAAACTGAATAAAAAAGAGTATCAACGATTGAGCGATCACATAGGATTAATACCTTTGGTAATGATAGCCCCCGAAGATGTTGAATTAATATTAGGAGGGAGTGAAATACGCAGAAAATTTGTTGATGGGGTAATAGCTCAATACAACAAAAGTTACTTAGAGCAATTAATAAAATACAATAAGGTATTAACACAGCGCAATGCATTACTCAAGACCTTTCACGAGAAGGGAAATTTTGATATTACCGCCCTTGAAATATATGATGAGCAGCTTAGCAGAAGCGGTGATTACATTGCCGTACAACGACAGCAGTTTTTCGAAAAATTTAACCCTATTTTTGAGTCGGTTTATGAAAAAATAAGCGGACAGCGAGAGCAAGTAAGCATAGTGTTGCAAAGCAGCAGCGATGGCGAAAAAATGGAACAGGTTTTAACCCGTAATTTAGAAAAAGACAAAGTAATGTTATACACCACTGCCGGTATTCATAAAGACGATTTAGGATTTGAAATGAATGGGAATAGTGTAAAAAAGATGGCATCGCAAGGACAGCAAAAATCTTTCTTAATGGCGCTTAAACTGGCTCAATATTGCTTTATAGCCAATACTACCGGCACTAAGCCTTTATTGCTCCTTGACGATGTTTATGACCGATTAGATGAATTGCGTTTGAATAATATTATGCAATATATTAGTCAGCCCGATTTTGGTCAAGTATTTATTACCGATACGCATCCACAAAGAATCATACCTGCCATTGAATCAACAAAGCAGGAGGTTTGTTTTTTTTCTATTGAGCAAGGTATCATTAAAGGGTTTAATAATATAGAAACCTTGTAGTAGATTAGTATTTAAACTGCGCGTAAAACAAAAATTTGCAATTTCATCAAGGTAAGCATCCTGTTTTTATGTATATTTGAACTTAAAATCATTGTAGAATGCTTATTGCCCCATCTGTATTATCGGCCAACTTTGGTCAACTTGATCAAGAAATTGAAATGATTAATTCTTCATCGGCCGACTGGTTTCATGTTGATGTTATGGACGGAGTTTTTGTTCCGAATATATCATTTGGTTTTCCGGTATTAAAACAAATTAAAAAACGTGCCCACAAACCCATTGATGTACATTTGATGATTGTTGAGCCACAGCGTTATATTGATGAATTTTGCATTCAAGGAGCCGATAGTATTTCGGTGCATTTAGAGGCTTGCACGCATTTGCATCGCACCATACAACAAATAAAATCATTAAATATAAAAGCGGGAGTAGCTATTAATCCACACACCCCAATTCATTCTTTAATAGATATTATCAGCGATATAGATTTAGTTTGCTTAATGTCGGTAAACCCCGGATTTGGCGGACAAAAGTTTATTGCAAATACTTATAAAAAGGTTAAGGAGTTAAAAGAGTTAATCATAAAAAGCAGTTCAAAAGCATTGATTGAAATTGATGGGGGAGTTGACTTTGAGAATGCTCCATTGTTGAAAGAAGCAGGAGCCGATGTGCTGGTGGCAGGCAATACCGTGTTTTCTCATCCTCAGCCCTCAGAGGCAATTGCACGATTAAAGAATACTTGATGTTCAATATTTAATTTACAAGCCAAATGTTTTTTTCCAAACAGCAAAGGCTATAAACTTAAAAGTACGCGTGTCGGTGGCATCAGCAGTTTTGGTGTCAAACAACCGGTTGTAGTCTCTATTTAACTTATTCATGTCAAAATAATCTTTAAGCTCATTGTTAAAATAAGGTCTTACGGCTTCTTTGATAGCATTTATCCATTGAGCGTTAGGTGTGGTAAAGCCCATTTTATCTTTACGATTCAATATAATATCAGGCACTTTGTTACGCATAGATTGGCGCAAAATATATTTATTTATGCCTTTATGTATTTTGAATGAAGAAGGTAGCTGAAAAGCATATTCAATGAGATGTATATCGTCTGCAAAAGGAGTTCTCGACTCAACACTATGCCACATACTGCAACGATCTTCGCATTTTAAATAAGCTTTAAGACGTGTACTGTTAAAGTCGGTATGCAGCATTTGATTTAGGTTGCCCGGAGCCGGAGGAGTTTGTAATCTCTTTTTGTATTGATTTAAAAATACAGGGTTGAGGTAATATAAATCGCCAAAATAATTACGGTTAATTTGAAACTGTACAAAGCTTGGCATTTTATGTATTGTTGAATAACGTAAATGTTGTTTCAAAAAGAATAACATATTGTGTGGGAAAGGCAAAAAGCCTTTCATTTCAGTGAAAAGGGTTTTAAATTTATAATTTCCCAACAGTTCTCTCCAATAGTTATAATAGTAATTATGATAACCGGCAAATAGTTCATCACCCCCTTGACCATCTAATACTACTTTAATGCCTGTTTCCTTAACTTTTTGCATTAAACGGTATTGTGCATAGGTACTGGTACTCCAAATAGGCACATCTTGACAGTAAATTAAATTTTCAAGGTCATGTAACAGCTCATTGGCTTGCGGAAATACACGGTGAAAAGTTCCATTAATATTTTCAGCCATACGCGCTGCAAAGGGACTTTCATCTATTGCAATATCATTATACGAAGCAGTGTATAAGTTGGTTTTATGTTCAGACTTGGTGTTCTCATTAATAGTATTAATTAGTGCTACAATAGAACTACTGTCAATACCACCACTTAAACAAGCACCTACAGGCACATCGGCTCGCATACGTAATTGTACGGCTTGAAATAAACGTTGGTATAGCTCTTCTTTGGCTACATTAAATTTATTTTCTTCAAAAGGACGGTAATCGGGATTAGTATATAAACGATAATATTGCTCAACAGCAAAATAGCCTGTGGCGTGGTTTAGCTCAAAATTGTGTCCCGGAAATAATTCGATAATATGTCTGAAAAAACTTTGAGGTTCGTATTCAATCTCATTTTTTACAAAGTAGTCAAATACAGCTTCAGGTCTTATTCCCGAGCTTATGAAAGGCATTTTTATTAAGGCTTTCTGTTCAGAGGCAAAAGCAAAAACATCTTTATCATGATAAAAGTAAAATGGTTTAACCCCAAACCTGTCTCGTGCGCCATACAGGGTTTTCTTATTTTTATCAAAGATTACAAATGCCCACATTCCATTAAATTTATGCAAACATTCTTTACCCCAAACTTTATAGGCCTGCAAAACTACTTCGGTATCACTCTCCGAGCGAAAGGTACAACCTAAGGCCTGTAATTCTTTTCGCAACTCAAGATAATTATATATTTCACCGTTAAATACTATCCAGTAATTTCCTTCATCAATACTCATGGGTTGATGGCCTACAGGATTAAGTTCAATAATACTTAACCTACGGTGTGTAAGCACTATGTCATAGTCATCGTGAGCCTCATTTATATGTAACTTTGGGCTGTAGTCTATCGGGTAATTTATACAATCGTTGGGCGTATTTTCGGCATAGGCAGTAATAAGCGTATGGCTATTATAAAGCATATAACCCTCATCATCGGGGCCGCGATGAGCAATTAACCGATTAAGCAATATGGCTGATTGCTTAATATGATTTGTTTTTTTATTGAATCGTACTATTCCGCCAATTCCACACATAATACTTTAGCCATTTAATAATCCTTTAAACTTTAGCATAAAAAATTTAATATCATAAAATGTGGGAATGATAACATTTACCCTAATTTTATTTTCGCTCAAAAATAATTTTAAATAATATATTAATGCTGCCAATGCTCCTAAACTTATGACTATACCCGGTATCCATTTAGAGGGCCATAAAGTATATAAAGTAAAGGAAGCAAGAGACACCAGCATGGATAAGATACCCGCTTTGGTGTTTACCGCATATCGACCCAAACCCGAATAATAATGACCAATAACCTGACTAATAGAAGTGGCCAATATAGATGGCAGCAAGGTGTAAATAATGATTTTTATTTGACTGAATTCTTTTCCGAAAATTAGTGTAAGTAAAGAACTTGGGAAAATTAATAAAAGCACTAAAACCATTAATGCAATTAACAAAGAGAGTTTAATCAGAGTTAGCGTAGAGGCAATGGTTTTACTATGGTCTTTTTGGTTGGCTACTTCGCTTACGGTAATTAATGCAATACTGTTGCTGAATAACATTGCCGCTTCGGTAATTGATACGGCCGTACTTAATACACCCAAAAATGCCAAAGACAAAAAATATTCGGAGAAATAATAGTTAATTCTACTGCTTAGTAAATGCGTAATGCTGGCCGATTGGGTAAGTAAACCATTGCTGAATAGTTGCTTGAGCGACACGCTAACAGCAGTATGATGTTGTTGCCAAACAAATGAAGTAAAATAAAAACCTAAAAGCAGAGATAAGATATACGAACACAGCAGTGCGTAAAAATAAATTTCGGTTTTAAGGATATTCATGAAAATAAAAAATAGGAAAACTCCCATAAGCATTAAACTTTGAATAACCAATAAGGTGTTGAATTGTTTAATTTTTTGATGTCCCAATAAAACAAACTGATGAATAGAACCCACACATAAAAAGAAACTACAAAGACTGACCATTAAGAAAAGTGATGAATCATAGAAATTTAAAACAATAAAAAGAGAGTTGCACACTATGCTTGTTATAACAGCCCAACAATAGGCCATTACAACAATTTTTTTATTGTTATACCTAGGAATTAAATATACTACTGCAGGGCCACCTACAATTTCGTTTACTAAACCGCTTATGGCAATAGCAATCATAGCCAAACTAATGGTTCCGCGTGCTTCTGCTCCCAAAAATTTTGCGGTTAAAACAATAATAATAAAATTCAATACAGATACTGTAAGACGCGAAAAAAAAGTACCTGTAATTTTTTTAAACATAATTTACTGTTTCAGATAAATTAAATATAACGCAAAAAAACATAAATTCTTTTAAACTGCTGTATTATTCTTTTATCAATGGTTTTGTAAAAGGGTTGAAACAACTGATATTTCCTGAAAATACAAATAAAATTCAGAAGCAGATGCATAATTGTGCATTAACATGAACGAATAATTATAATTTTGTGCTGTACAATTCATCAGTTTATGAATCACTTTAAAGCGGTAAAGTTAGGAATTATTGGCGGTGGTCAGTTGGGCAAAATGCTGATACAAGAAGCTGTAAATTTGAATGCCGAAATTTATGTGTTAGACCCCGATAAAGATGCTCCTTGCCGCTATTTGGCTCAACATTTTGAATGTGGCAGCTTGATGGATTTTGATACAGTATATCATTTTGGCAAACGAACTGAAATATTAACGGTTGAGATTGAACATATCAATACCGATGCTTTACTACAACTTCAATCGGAAGGACTTAAAGTATATCCGCAACCGCAAGTGCTTAAAGTAGTACAAGACAAAGGGCTTCAAAAACAGTTTTACCAAGATAACCATATCCCAACGGCAGCTTTTTCGTTGGTTGAGAATAAACAAGAAGCACGAAAAGTTTGGGAGTCGGGAAAAAAGAAGATGATTCAGAAACTTCGCAAAGGAGGCTACGATGGGCGTGGAGTAACTAAGCTTTTTGATGAAAAAGATTTTGAACAAGCCTTTGATGCTCCTTCGGTAATGGAAGAAGCTATTGATTTTAGAAAAGAGTTATCCGTTATTGTGGCACGCAATGAACAAGGGCAAACTGCTGTTTATGATCCTGTAGAGATGGAATTTAATGCACAGCAAAATTTGGTGGAGTTTTTACAAATGCCTGCGGATATTCCTGAAAACATTGTGCAGCAAGCGCGTAACGTAGCCGTACAGGTGGCACAAAGTATCCATATTGTTGGAGTTTTGGCTGTTGAAATGTTTTTAACCTACGATGATAAAATATTGGTGAATGAAATAGCACCGCGACCACATAATAGCGGGCATCAAACCATTGAGGGCTGTCGCACCTCACAATATGCACAACATTTGCGAGCTATTTTGGGTCTGCCTTTAGGCTCTACTTATTGCCATACCCCATCGGTAATGGTGAACCTATTAGGGCAGCCAAACAAAACAGGGGTTGCGGTTTACAGCGGATTAGACAATGTATTGTCAATACCCGGAGTTTATGTTCATTTATACGGGAAAAAACTTACCAAACCATTCCGTAAAATGGGACACATTACCATACTTCACGAGCGTATGGAAGAAGCCATAAAAAATGCTCGGATAGTACAGCAGAAAATTAAAGCAACAACAGAATAAAACAATGAAAGCACAAGTAGGAATAATTATGGGAAGTCGTTCAGACTGGCCGGTAATGGAAGCAGCCGCACAACTTTTAGAAGAGTTGGGGATTTTCTTTGAAGTAAAAATTGTATCAGCTCATCGCACTCCCGATTTGTTGATGCAGTATGCCTCTACCGCACACGAAAGAGGCTTGCAAGTTATTATTGCAGGTGCAGGAGGTGCAGCACATTTGCCCGGAATGGTAGCTTCAAAAAGTCCTCTACCGGTTATTGGCGTTCCGGTAAAATCATCAAACAGCATTGACGGCTGGGATTCTGTTTTGTCCATACTCCAAATGCCAACGGGAGTTCCGGTAGCTACAGTGGCCTTAAACGGAGCAGCCAATGCCGGAATTTTGGCTGCACAGATTATTGGGTCATCACAACCTGAAATTTTAAATAAAATAAAAACATATAAAGAGCAATTAAAGAAGAAAGTACTGGAAAGCGAACTGCCTTCAGGAAATTTTAAATTCAGAGTGCAATAATTTTGAAATTAGAAGCCTGAGAAACGCATTTGTATAACACCAAGCATAGCTTCTTTAAAAATACCTTTACTCATTTTAGATTCCCCTGCAGTTCTGTCAATAAAGGTAATGGGAACTTCTTTAATTTTAAATCCTGCTTTCTTTACCATGTATTTCATTTCAATCTGAAAAGCATAACCAATAAACCGTATTTTGCCTAAATTTATGGTTTGCAGCACCTTTTTACGGTAGCATTTAAAGCCTGCAGTGGTGTCCTTAATATTTACCCATAATATCATACGGACGTAAAGTGAAGCAAAATAGCTCATTAATATACGACCTAAAGGCCAATTAACCACTTTGCCGCCTTTCACATATCGTGAACCTATGGCCAAATCATATCCCTGATTAGCACATGCATCGTACAGTCTAACCAAATCTTTTGGGTTGTGCGAAAAATCACAATCCATTTCAAAAATAAAATCAAAGCCATGTTCAATGGCATATTTAAAACCTGCAATATAAGCTGTCCCAAGTCCTAGCTTTCCTTGGCGTTCAAGCAGGTGCAATTGGCCGCTGAATTCTTTCTGAAGTTGTTTTACAATTAAGGCTGTACCATCGGGCGAACCATCATCAACAATTAATATGTTAAATGGAACAGACAAAGAGAATACCTCGCGAATCATTCGCTCCACATTTTCTTTCTCATTGTATGTAGGAATAATAACTAAGTTGCCCAATGTTTTAATTTTACGTAGTACAAACCTATACTAATTTTAAAAATATACAATTTTTTTTGTTATATTTTAGGAATATTAACGAAGAAATACTAACTTTACTTTAATGAATAATTTTATTAAAGCATTTATAGGCTTACTACTTATTCTTTTCTCCTTTGATTTAAGTGTTAATTCTGCTTTATCACAACAAAAACTCTATCAGGTAAAAGGTACTGCCAGTTATTATGCTCGTAAATTCCATGGTCGTAAAACTACCAGTGGCGAAATATTTAGCAACGACAGTTTAACGGCAGCGCACAAATGGTTGCCTTTTGGTACTTTTGTAAGGGTTACCAATTTACGTAACGATTCTGTAGTAGTGGTTAGAATTAATGACCGTTTGCCCAAAAAATCAACGCGTATTATTGATTTATCACGAGCGGCTGCCAAACAATTAAACTTTTTGGTGCAGGGGCTTACTAAAGTTTATGTGGAAGAAATACCTAAAGACAAAATTATTAACCGGGGCGGTTAATTAAATTTATTATTTTCATCAATTGATTTTAAAAAAATAATGTAACTTGCATTAAATAATTAACAATCAAATTGCAACCTTTCTCCACCTCAAAAAACATCTTGCTTTTGTTGCTTGTTATTTGCACAATACTTAGTTGGCAATGCAAAACAACCAAGAAAACATCAGAGAACGAATTAGGATATAACGATTCTTTAATGGGTCATTATAAGAATTTCTTAGAGCAGGAGCCTGCCGAATATCAGGCTGCACGTACTAGAGTTAACGACCTTATTCATACAAAACTAAATCTCAAATTTGATATCCCAAATGCAACCGTATTTGGAGAAGCAAGTTTAACGTTTAAACCACATTTTTATCCAACCGGTACTATTGACCTTGATGCTGTTGGTTTTAAGATTAATAAAGCAAGCCTTGAAGAAGGGAAAAAAAGCAAAGAATTAAAATATAATTATGATGGGAAAGTATTAAGTATTGATTTAGGGAATACCTATTCAAGAAATGATACGGTTCGTATTTCAATAAGTTACGTAGCCTACCCCGATTCGCTTGAGTACGGAGGCAGTTTGGCTATTATGGGAAATAAAGGTTTATATTTTATCAATAAAGACGGAAAGCAGAAGGGAACGCCTACGCAAGTATGGTCGCAAGGCGAGACACAAGCAAACAGTAAGTGGTTTCCTACCATTGATGCCCCTAATCAGCGTATGACCCAAGAAATTAGCTTAACCGTTGATAATAAATATACCACACTTTCCAATGGACTATTGATTTCACAAAAGAATAATAATGATGGCACACGAACCGATTATTGGAAACAATCGCTGCCGGCTGCCCCATATTTAACTATGATAGCTATTGGCGAATTTGTGGTTGTTAAAGATAAATACAAAGATAAAGAAGTATCGTATTACATGGAGCCTGCTTATGCTAAATACGCACGCCATATTTTTGGAATGACACCCGATATGATTGCTTACTTTGAGAAACTATTAGGATTTCCTTATGTGTGGGAAAAATACTCGCAAGTTGCAGTTCGGGAGTACATCTCGGGAGCTATGGAAAATACTACAGCTACCGTGCATGGTGATTTTGTATTAAAAACCGACCGTGAACTGATTGATGAAAATAGTGAAGATGTGATTGCGCACGAATTGTTTCATCACTGGTTTGGCGACCTGGTTACCTGCGAAAGTTGGAGCAATTTGGCTTTAAATGAATCGTTTGCTACTTATGCCGAGTATTTGTGGTTTAACCACCGTCATGGTGTTGATGCAGCCAATGAATTGTTATTTCAAGATTTGAATTCCTATTTGGCCGAATCAAAATACAAAAAGGAAAAAATAGTAAGATATCATTACAATGATAAAGAAGATATGTTCGACTCACACTCCTACGCCAAAGGCGGATTGGTGTTACACATGTTGCGCAACTATGTGGGCGATGATGCTTTTTTTGAAGCCTTAAATCTTTATTTAAATAAAAGAAAATTTAATACTGCTGAATTGGCCGATCTCCGTATGGCTTTTGAAGAAATTACCGGTGAAGATTTGAATTGGTTCTTTAACCAATGGTTTCTCGAAGCAGGGCATCCTATGATTAAAGTGGTAACAACTTATAACGATACTACCAAAAAAGTAAACATAAGCATAAATCAATTTCAAAGCAGTGAGGTTGTTTTTAAACTTCCTGTAGCTGTTGATGTGTACACATCAACAGGGAAGAAGCGCCATAAGATTACACTTGAGAAGGCAGAAGAAACTTTTAGTTTTGATTGTGAAAGCCGCCCTTATTTAGTGAGCTTTGATGGCGATTATATTATTCTTGGGCAGGTGTTTGAAGAGAAAAGTGAAGATGAGTGGATATACCAATTAAAGCATGCCGGACATCTTAGAGCACGTTTAAGTGCTGTCAAAAATCTTAATACATATAAAGATGATAAAGCATTTAACAGCTTGTATGATGCTGCATTGAACGACAAATACTTTTTAGTGAGAAAGAATGCAGCAGAAGCACTTTTGAGTTTTAAAGGCGATAATAACAGTTTGTATCAGTCGAAATTAAAGCAATGTTATTACACTCAATTTTCTAAAGACGAAAGTTCAATAGTGCGTGCTAATGCACTCGACTTTTGGTTTGATTTGGTGAAAGATGAAAAAACATTCAGCAAAGATCCCATTGTGAAAGCCACTAAAGACCAATCCTACTTTGTACAATCTACAGCACTGTCTGTTTTATATGAAGCCGACCAGGATTTAGGATTTGAAACCGCTAAGAAATTTGAAAATGATTCATCATATCTTCTTGTATCCGAAATTGCTAGGATATATTCACAATTGGGTTCAGAAAATGAAAATACTTTCTTTGTAAAAAATATTAATCGCATTACGGGCTTCAATAAATATGAGATAATTGATGCTTATGGAAATTATTTATTGCGCAGCAATGAGGAAGTCATTAATCAAGGAATAGAAATATTGGCTAAAGAGGCCCGCGAAAACAATATTTGGTATATTAAGCTGAATGCTTTTAATAAGCTTAAAGAAATATCTCAGATGTATGCCGACCGCGAAGCAGAGTTTGAAAAACAAAGTAATAAACAAGAGCAATACGTTACAGCTAAAAGTCAAAAAGAAAAATTAGAAAAACTGATGGATAGCATCGTTGAGAATGAAAAAAGTAATAGCTTATTAAGAATGTACAGAAATTAAGGCCTTAGCTTTTTTCCTTTTTTTATAAAAAACAACTCAAAATAATGAAACACAAAATAACTTACTACTAATGTAGTAAGTGATGCAACTGTTATGAACATTAAGTTTGAGCGAGGAAAAAAATATCCGTAATTATCGGCCTGTCTTATGGCCATAGCCAGTAAATGATAAATAAAAGGATGTAATAAATATACGGAATAGCTGATTATTCCTAAGGTTGAAAAAGGTTTAGAAATTATATCCGGCAATTTTCCCGAGAAGCAATAAAAACCTGTGCATATCAACATAACAGCTAAGGTAAAGAGCAAACGGTGATATCCGGCTAATAAAAATATTTCATCATCTCCTGTTTCAGGAATAAACAAGAGCCATATACCTACTGCAAGCATAAGTATAGCCAATACATTATGCCCTCTAAATTTTTCCAAACCCATGGGAATACACATACCCAAATAAAAAAACAGAAAATGATTTAGCGGATTTACGAAACTTGACCATTGATTATGCAAAGTATCAGCCGGATTAAAAACAGAATAAGCAAAGTATATATGAACCATAATCAGTACAAAACCTATAGTAAAAAATATACTTTTTCGTTGATAAAACAACCATACTAAAAATGGGAAAAACAAATAATAGAAAAGCTCATTACCTATACTCCATACCCCTGTGGCTATTCCCTTATCCCAAGCTACAAACCCGAATAAACCCGAAAAATTTAGAAATAATTTAAACGGGTGTTCGGGTTTTAGATGCCAAATTAAACTAGCTAATGTGGCCACCCAAAACAAAGGATAAATACGAAAAAAACGGGTCAGATAAAAAGTATTTACGTTGTTAAGTCTTTCATTGAAATTTGATTGATACACGTAAAACAAAGTAATACCACTCAACACATAAAATGTTTCAACCCCATACACACTTACTCTACCAACAGCACTATTAGCACCCTGATAAATATATAACCATTTCATGTAATGATAAATCATAATACCAAAAGCTGCTAACCCTCTTAAATAATCAAGAGTTTCTAAACGTATTGTTTTTTGTTCTGTACCCATTATTATAAAAACAAATGTAAGTATTGTAGTGAATAAACTTGTTTAAAACTAAAATTCGGCAACAAAATATATATCATTTACAATAATTATGTTTATACTGTTCTTTGATGAATTAAATAAATACCAACCATTAATAAACTATGGCAATGGCTAAAAAGAAACAAAAAAACGACAAGAAAATATTTGTTCTTGACACCTCCGTATTGTTGTATGACCATAAGGCAATTAAGAATTTTGCCGAACATGATGTGGTAATACCTATTACTGTTTTAGAAGAAGTTGATCGCTTTAAAAAGGGGAATGATGTTATCAACTTTGAAGCACGTGAGTTTATACGGGTGCTTGATCAGCTTTCTCAGAAAAACTCTTTGCAAGATTGGCTACCCATTAACGGGCAGGGAAAAGGCAAATTTAAAGTACAGATGAATGAAAAAAGCAAGAAAGATGCCAACGTTATTTTTGGAGAGAAAAAAGCCGACCACAATATCTTAAACGTGGCGAGCCAGCTTGCCGATGAAAGACCTGACTCATCTGTAATTTTAGTGACCAAAGATATTAATTTACGACTCAAAGCACGTTCGTTAAATATTAAGGCCGAAGATTACGAAACCGGTAAAGTAAAAGACATTCATCAGTTGTACAAAGGGCACACTACACTTGAAGTAAGTCAGAATATTATTTCTAAAATTTATACTTCAGGATATTGTTTGCCTAAGGACGTAAAGCTTAAAACACCAATTGCCAATCATTATTACATTTTAAAAAATGGTCAAAATTCGGCATTGGTATATTTTAATAACAATAGCCAACAGCTTGAACGTATCAATCGCGAGAATGCTTATGGGATAAAACCACGTAATGTGGAGCAATCGTTTGCTTTGCATGCAGTTATGAATCCTAATGTTCAGTTGGTAACTATACAAGGAATTGCAGGTACCGGTAAAACATTAATAGCTTTATCAGGGGCAATGGCTCAAAAGCAAAACTTTCATCAAATATATATTGCACGCCCTATAGTGCCTTTAAGCAATAAAGATATTGGCTTTTTACCGGGCGATATTAAAGCCAAGATTAATCCTTATATGGAACCACTTTGGGATAATTTGAAACTAATTCAAAGCCAGTATAAAGAAACCGATCGAGAGTATCAAAAAATTAAAGATATGGTGGACAAAGAGAAAATTTATATTGCCCCACTGGCTTATATTAGAGGACGTAGCTTAAGCAATATTATTTTTATTGTTGACGAAGCACAGAATCTTACCCCGCATGAGGTAAAAACTATTATTACCAGAGCAGGGGAGAATACCAAAATAATTTTTACAGGAGATATTTTTCAGATAGACACTCCATATTTGGATACTCACAGTAATGGTCTTTCCTATTTGATTGACCGTATGAAAAACCATCCATTATATGCACATATTACACTTGAAAAGGGTGAGCGCTCTGAGTTAGCCAATGTTGCCAGTTTAATGCTTTAAATGTGATTTATAGTTTCGTATTTGGTGTTATTTTTATAGACGTAAATAGAAATTAAAGCTAGCAGCTAATAATTAATCTTTCTCCATAGGTTTCCATTTTTTGTACTAATTCTTTGCAGTTTGTGTTGCTTTTCCCAATCGTTTAGCATTTGTTCAGATACCATCTTTGAATAGCCTGAAATTTCTGAAAACTCACGCAGGGTGTATGAATCAAACTGTTGAAAAAGATGATCAATTTCATTTGAATATTTAGATTTTGAAATACCCGGTTCAAGTCTTTTTATGGCAGCTTCATATTGTTCGTATGGACGTGCTCCGTAAACAATCTCCTTGTTTCCTTTATGGTCTGTAACAAACACAGTTGGGAAACCCCTTACACCATATTGTTTTGATAGTTTTAGGTCATCTTCAAAATTGTTTCTTGCTTTTCCTGCAAAATCCTGTTTAAGTTGTAATGTATCTAATCCTGCTTGTGAGGCCGCTATAGAAATATGCTCCCATTGGGTAATATTCTTTTTTTGAAGAAAAACCATTTCACGTATTAGTCTTAAAAATATAAGAGCCTTATTTTTGTTTTGTAACTGAGCGGCTTTAAATGCAATAGAGGGAGGATATGATGAAGGTAAAGGATCTTCCAGCCAAACATCGCCATCAATAGGCATATCGTAATAAGTACTCACTTCATCCCAATGATGGGCAACATCTGAAGGCTTACTTATACCACCGCTATTATAGCTCCAGTCGGGGAGCAAACCTCCCATGTGGTACTCAATTTCTAATTTCTGACCATATTCAAGTTTTAGTTTCTTTAGTTGAGGTTCAATACCCCAACAGGAAGAACAAATAGGATCGGTAAAATATATTAGTTTGAGTTGTTGTGTGTTGCCCGGTAGTTCAGCTTTCACATCATTAGTGCTATCCGGGACTTCACATGCACCTATTTGCGGATTACAAATTAAAGGATTTTGATTTTCTTTCATTTGATTATGTTGCTTTGTTTGTGCCATTAACGAATGAAAATATATGGTCAGTCCAAGAAATATAAAACATGATTTAATGAAGAACCTATCCAACAACATGGTTAAACTATTTTTATAAAAGATATACTCATTAAATCAAATTATTACTTCGTGCTACAAGATTACAAACACGATATAGCAAGCGACTGCTAACATTGGCATCCCATTCGTTATTTCCTGTTTCGTTCAGGTCAAAGGCAACAATTTGTTTTCCGCTTTCAACTATTTTTTCTAAAAGGTATAAAACCTGATCGGTTTCAAAACCACCTGCAACCGGTGTTCCCGTATGCGGACATAATTTGGGATCCAAAGCATCTGCATCAAAACTCAAATATATTTTTTGAGGTAATTCACTGATAATTTCCTCTACTAAGCTGTGATAATGCTTGCCTTGGTATTGTGCTTGTTTAATGTCACGATCAAAAAAAGTTTTTACACGATTGTTAGAGTTAATTATCACCTGGTATTCTTCTTCGCAATAATCTCTTATCCCTACTTGAACCAATTTGCTTACTTGAGGTATTTTTAAGGCATTATACATGATGCTGGCATGTGAGTATTCAAAGCCTTCAAAAGCATCTCTTAAATCGCTGTGTGCATCTAAATGTAATATGCCAAAACTTTCATATTTATCAGCTACAGCCTGTATAATTCCTAAAGGTGTGCTATGGTCACCACCAACTCCGCCAATTATTTTCCCTTGATTGATAATATCGGCAACATATTCTTTAACCTCTTGATTAAATTGCCTGCCCCCTTCATTTATTTCATGATACAGTTTGCCGGCTTTTTCCTCTACTTTTTCCAACTCATCGTTAATAATAAAGCTTATTATTTGCACGGCTTTGTTGCGTAACTCATCGCTTTTCTTTTTCCAATTGTTATTTATTTCATCCATATAAATACCAATTTTCCAGGCATCTTTAATATAAGGATCAAACAAATCAACCTGATGCGATGCATCAAAAATTAAATTGGGGGCATTGGCTGTGCCTGAGTTGTATGAAACTGTTACTTCCCAAGGTAGAGGTAATAAAATAATGGAAGCTTCTTCTTTATTAAAAGGCAATCCAAAAATATTACTATTGGACGAAGCCGGATTATTAGGATTAAAGTTTTTTATTTTTTCTTGTTTTGACATGGTTTAAACATATATATATCAAAGGTAAAACAGCTAAATGAATAATAAAATTTATTATATTTTTTTGCATGATTTTTTTTATTAATCCATAGAAGGAACTGATATGATATATTGGATAAAACATTTATAATTATGATTTGATACAGTTGCTACTGAAGAAATACGATGAATGTATAGCAATAAAAAAGCCCCCCGAGTTGGGAGGCTTTTTCTTTTTTCAAAAAGTAAAATTATTTTTTCTTTTTGTTTACAGCACCAGCTAACTCAGCACCGGCCTTAAATCTTACTACTTTTTTAGCAGCAATTTTAATTTCTTTTCCTGTTTGAGGATTACGTCCTGTACGAGCAGCACGATCAGCAACAGAGAAAGAACCAAAACCTACTAAAGCTAATCTGTCACCTTTTTTCAAAGCAGCAGTTGTAGCATCAATAAATGCATCTAAAGCTCTTTTAGCATCTGCCTTTGTTAGTTGAGCATCTGAAGCAATAGCTTCAATTAATTCTTGTTTGTTCATGTTTTTAGTTTTTTGGATTAATAAAACGATTTACAGCAGCAAAAATAATTCAATTCAAATACCCACCAATAGGGAGGTACAGAAAAAATCATTTTTGTTGAAAAAATACCTTGTTTGTTAATAACTATGGTCGAAAAGCCTCTATTTATTGGTCTTTGACCTCAAATTTCGATAAAAATCAGGTCTCAAGTCAGAAATTTCCTCTTCAAACCCGTATTATACGCACTATTGAGCATACGGTAACCCCTATTTATAGGTATAAATATCTTATTTTACAGGAACTTCCGGGTTAAATAAAAAATAAGACCAATACTGTTATAACAGATTGGTCTCATGAATACCCTATAATATAGGTAATAAAAGTATCTTATAATCCTAATGCTTCTTTGATTTTAGCTTCCAGTGCATCGCCTCTTAATCCTTTGGCTATAATCTTTCCATTTTTATCAATCAGGCATGTAAACGGAATACCTGTTAGGTTATATTGCTTTACTACCGATGACTGCCAATAGCCCAAATCGCTTACATGCGAAGGCCATACCAAACCGTCAGCCTTGATGGCTTCTTCCCAAGCACCTTTTTCTTTATCTAACGAAACGCTATATATATCAAAGCCTTTGTCTTTATAAGCATTGTATATTCTAACCACATTAGGGTTTTCCATCCGACAAGGACGACACCAACTTGCCCAAAAATCAATAAGAACAACTTTTCCGCGCAATGAGTTTAAGGATATGCTTTTTCCCTCAGGAGTGTTTAAAGTTATTTCAGGAGCCTCTGAGCCAATCCCTAATTTATTTAATTCGGCTACTTTATCGTGAAAAAGCTTTGTATATGGGAGGTTGGGATATTTCTTTATTAAAGCCTTATCTAACTTATTATAGTATTCTAAATGCTCATCAGAAGATAATTTATCAATTACCGCCAGACAGGCTAAAGAATTAATGTTTTTATCAATAAAGTCTTTTACAAATACAGTTTCATTATTGATAATTTCCATATATGCTGCTTGCAGGTTGGCAGTTATCTCATCAATATTTTCGCTGCCCTGAGCATTTTGGTAAACCGTATTAATAGAGTCTAACCTTTCGGCATTGCTTTGAAGCACGTGTGTGGCTTCAAATAGTTTTGAGGTTTCTTCTGACCCTTTCACTTTGGCTGTTCCCCCTAAATTGTTTGCATCGCCTGTAAATTCTACCTGTTCTTTTTCATTAAGAATTAATAAAATATAATTACTTTCACTTAATCTAATACGAAAAAAGCCGGTTTCTTTAGTATTAAATGTTAACTCAAAATTGCCCGAAGAACCCAGCTTAGAACTGTCTTGTGTAATGAAGTTATTAGCAGTTATTTCGTCTAAATATACGTAGCCTTCCTTAGCATTGCTAATAGTACCTTTAATAGTGCCCGAATCAGATTTATTACTGCATCCTACTACAGAAATATTGAAAATTAGCACAAAGATTTGTGCAACCGATAATCTTTTTAAAATGTTCATGAATATTTGTTTGTTTGTAATTAAAATAGTAAGCCAACCCTCAAAACTAACGGTAATCCACCGTTGTAGTAGGGCGAATAAGGATTGTTAATTAAATCGTATAAGATAGCCAGATATGCGCCTCCAAAATGCCCACCGGAGTAATAACCTAGGCCTACGGGAGCACTGCCTATCCAAATTCTTTCAGCATTGTAGGGCGGTAAAGGCTGATAAACCTTTATATTAAAAGCATTAAATTCTCCGTGCGCAAAAAGCCCTGAAATTATTCCATATTGGGCAAAAAATGATGGCCCGTAAATGTGTGAAACAAATTTTTGACCATAGCTTTTTACGCTAAAATACATATAGTTTACTCCGGTACCTACAATAAACCGTTCTTTTAATTTATAACCCACCCTTGGTGATAGCTCAACATAAGTTTGCTGCCCAAAATAAGCTCCAAAGCTGCCTCCGTAGCGTAGTTTGTCTGTAAAACTATTGTTGTTTGTTTTTCCCTTCTCTTCCGTTTTCTTATTTTGCCTGTCAGTATTTACATAAGGGTCATTTCCCTCTTGTGCAAAGGCAGTAAAAGAGAAGAAGAAACTCAACAGAATTAAGCCAATGTTATATTTCCAAAAGGTAAGGGTCATTAAAATATTATATTTTACTGATAAGCTCTTTCATAATCAAAGTCATCTTAGGCTCGGCCTTTTCTGCCACTCTTTGTACATCTTCATGTGTAACTTTTACTATTCTTCCGTCAACCCCCATATCGGTAATAATAGATATAGCAAAACATGGTATGCCCATGTGGCGACCCACAATAACTTCAGGAACCGTACTCATACCTACTGCATCAGCACCTATGTTACGCATATATCTGTACTCGGCAGGAGTTTCTAAACATGGCCCGCTTACTCCGGCATAAGCACCAACTTGAACTTTAATGTTGTGTTGGTTGGCAATTTGTTTGGCGGTGGCAATTAGTCCTCTGTCGTATGGCTCGCTCATATCCGGAAAACGAGGACCTAACGATGCATAATTTTTACCAATTAAAGGGTTGGTAGGAAACAAATTGATGTGATCGTCTAAAATCATTAAATCACCAATTTCAAAATCAGGGTTAACTCCACCGCTGGCATTGCTTACAAAAAGTTTTTCAATGCCTAAAAACTTCATTACTCTTACCGGAAAAGTAACTTGTTTCATATCATAACCTTCATAATAATGAAAGCGGCCTTGCATGGCTATTACTTTTTTACCGCCTAAAATTCCGAAAATAAGTTTCCCCGAATGGCCTTCCACTGTACTTACCGGAAAGTTTGGTATTTCTTCATAAGGCAGCACGGTATGTGTTTCAATTTCTTTTACCAAACCTCCCAAACCGGTACCCAAAATAATACCTATTTGTGGTTTAAAGTTTACTCTTTTTTCAATAAATTCAGTGGTTTCTTTAATTTGTTCCAACATAGTTTATAATTGTTTGATTAAAATTTTCTTCGTCTTGTTTGTGCAACATTACCTCTATTTTTGCATAGTATAATGGTAATTTTTTCCATTCTGAGGGCAAATTTAAGTGTAATAGGCGCATAGCATCTTTTTCAGTTGTTAAAATAATCTTTTTGTTACCTATTAACGCATCAAAACTAGCTTTTATTTTTTGCAAATCGTTTAAATTATAATGGTGATGATCGTCAAAAACCATCAGGGTATAACTTCTGCTCTTACTGCGAGCAAAATCCTCCAAAAGTGAAGGATTGGCTATTCCGGCAAATACTATTACAGAGGTTTCTTTGGTTAATACCTGATTAAATTCATTTTCAGAATACGCGGCTTTGTCAAAATAATGAACTAATGAAGTATATTTAATATAACTGAAAAATAATTTTTGATGAGACAGCGGATTTATTCTTGAGGTTATATACCTTCGCTCAATGGGCGAAAATATTGGCGGGGTTTTGCTTACTATAATAATATCTGCCCTTCTTATTCCTTGTTTAAACTCTCTTAAATTTCCGGTAGGCAACATGGCATCATCGTAATACATTGACGAAAAATCGGTCAACACTATTTGCAAGCCCGCCTTTACCGACCTGTGTTGAAACCCATCATCTAACAAAATTAATTGCAAGTCAGGATATAATTTTTGGAGTTTCTTAATTCCCCGACTTCTGTATTTATCAACAGCTACAATAATATTAATAAAGTTTTGAAAATATTGAAAAGGCTCATCGCCTATCGTTTCTGAGTTATCTTGTAAAGTTGCGATACGAAATCCTCTTTTTTTGCGCCCATATCCACGCGAAAGTGTAGCCACACGAAATTGATTGGATAATAAACGTATTAAATACTCAATATGGGGCGTTTTTCCTGTGCCTCCGGTACTTAAATTTCCCACCAAAATAGTTTTTACTTTTGGATAGGCAATGTATAATAATTTATTATCGTATAAAAAATTACGGAATGCAATAATAAGACCGTATAATACAGCAATAGGATAAAGTAATATTCTAAGTATATGTATCATAAGCTTTTTAAAGCATAAAAATTAAGCACTTCTATTAGCAGTACCTTTTTTAGCTTTTTCAAGATTACGAAAAATATTTCTTTTTCCCTAATAAATAGTAAATTTGATGTATTGTTTATAGGTTATTCATGTAATCAGCAACTAGGCGTAAGCATAGTCAGACAAATAGTTAAACCTCTCGGTTAGCTTGCCATCTTTGGTAATTGAAGCTCGTTCTATTAAATCATTATCAAGGTTACGAATGAGAGAAGGCAGGACTTTATCAATCAATTCTTTTCCAAAATCTTCAGAAGCATCTCGCGGCAACTCACACGGGAGGTTGTCAACCGCCATTACAGTGATAGTATTGTTGTCAAAAGGCATTCCTATTTCTTCAGTAATTGGATTGTAACCATAAAATTTTTCATCAATGGTTGATGGTTTTGAAGTAGATGGAATAGACCCGTTAATATCACAAGTAATGTCGGCAATTACACTGATGTGAAAATCAGGCGAACGCATTTCTTGTTTGGTAAAGAGCACAGGAGCCGCAGGATTCCAATAACTACAATGAATTAATAAATCGCAATCTTTTGTAAATTTACTAAATGTAGATCGGAACTTTTCAGGATGCTTATAAAAGTTTTGTGAGTTCCATCCCGAACCATCTAAAGGCTCGTTATAGTTATTGCTGTGTAACTGAACATAAGTGGGTTCACGAAACGAATAATTAATAAACTCAAAAGGAGTTATTCTGCGTATTTGCATAGCTCCAAGTAATTCAACAGCTCCATTTGCTACTCTGCCGTTTCCGGTAACAATTATTTTGATATTGGGTAAACGAACTTTTTGAAGTTCTTGCATCATTTCTTTCTTATCGTGACACAAATGAGCCGGTTTTAAATTATACAAATTGTATTTTAAACCATAACCCATAAAACCATTATATGTTCCAACAATACCCGCATAATGACCAAATCCTATAATGCGGTTCATATCATTATCTACCAAACATTCATAATCTATCAATTGTATTTTTTTTCTGATAATTTCCTGAATAAGCTTTTGGTTGTAGCTTTGTTTTTTGATGGTGTGCGAAAAGAACATGTATTTTTTTCCCTCAATCAAATCCTGTACAGGCACTTCTTTTACCCCCAATATTATATCACAATCATTCAATTGTTCCACAACTTCAACTCCTGCCTTTCGATATTCATCATCGGTATAGCTTCTTATAGGGCTGCTTTGAACATAAACTTTTGTACCCGGAAATATTTGTTCTATTGCCTTACATTGATCAGGGGTAAAGGGAACTCTTTTATCCGGGGGAACCTTACCTTCCTTTATTATTCCAATTTTCATGAAAACGTATATTTTATTTTTATTTTGATGGACAAAATTAGTAATTGTTTTAAATTATACGGAGTGCCTTATCATAGCTATGCCCCAACAATAATTATTGGAATGTTTATATTATGACGAACCTTATCAATGGTAGCACCTAAAATATAGTCTTTTAAACCTTTATGCCCATGTGTTGCCATAATGAGTAGCTCGGCCTTTCTTTCTGCTACAATTTGTGGTATTTGCCTGCGTGGATTACCATAACCCAAAGCTATATCTACTTGAAAACCCATGCCTGAAATATGTTCTTTATACTTTTCAAGTTGCTGAATGTCGGTGGCACTTTCATGGTCTTTAATTTCGTCACCCATAATGATGGCTCCAGCGGTTTCAACAATATGTATTAAGGTTAATTTAGTGTCATGGTCAGACTGCATAACAGCTTGCGACAGAGCTGCATTATCTGAAGAAGAGAAATCTACGGTTACTGCAATATGCTTATAATTTTTGCGGGTAATAGATAAAACCCCTTTTGTATTTTGATGAGGTGTTTCCACCTGTTTATGTTTAATCCGACTAATCATAGGGAAGAAGGTAACATAAAATAATACTCCCAAAGAAAATAAGAATATAGGTACTATGGCCAAAATAATGCTAAGAGTATGATGCGGGTAAGTGCCAATTAAACTAATAATCTCATCAACAATTAATTTAATATTCAGTATAACAATTATAGATGCGCTTAGCCACGCTAGTATCTTGGTTTTTGTACCAATAACAAAATTACCCATTTTTTGTTTGTCGCTTACAAAATGAATTAAAGGAATAATGGCAAAACCCAGTTGCATACTTAAAATTACCTGACTTAGTATTAGTAGTTCACCGGTAGCATTTTCGCCCAGGTAATAAATTGCTATTAAGCTAGGTACAACTGCCAGCAAGCGTGTTATAATTCTGCGTACCCAAGGTTGAATTCTTAAATTCAAATATCCTTCCATAACAATTTGTCCCGCTAAGGTTCCTGTTATGGTTGAGCTTTGTCCGGCAGCAATTAGTGCCACAGCAAATAATATGGGAGCCCATTTTGTTCCAAGCATTGGTTCTAATAATTGATGAGCGTCTTGAATTTCGGCAATTTCAAACAACCCATTTTTATAAAAAGCCGCAGCTGCTACTATAAGTATGGCAGCATTTACAAAGAATGCCAGATTAAGAGCAATGGCCGAATCAATAAAATTATATTTAATGGCGCGTTTTATATCTGCTGCCTGATTCCCTATTTTGCGTGTTTGTACTAAGGCCGAGTGCAAATACAGGTTGTGTGGCATAACGGTAGCTCCAATAATTCCAATGGCTATGTATAAGGCGTCATTGTCGGGCAGTGAGGGGATAAAGCCCGTCATAACCTCACTTATTTGAGGTTTTGCAAAAAACATTTCGGCAAAAAACGAAATCCCAATCATGGAAATAAGAGTAACAATAAAGGCTTCCATTTTACGAATCCCGAAATTAATCAGGAACAACAAAATAAAAGTATCTAAAACACTAATAATAACCCCTGTAAATAGTGGAATATCAAACAATAGCTGTAAGCCTATGGCCATTCCTAATACTTCGGCCAGGTCGCAGGCGGCTATAGCTATTTCGGCCAAAATGTAAAGGTAAATATTTACAAATTTTGGATACGTTTCGCGCGAGGCTTGAGCTAAATCTTTTCTGCGTACTATACCCAAACGAGAACTTAAACTTTGCAAGAGCAAGGCAATAAGATTACTCATCAATAATACCCATATTAACTGGTAACCGTATTTGCTCCCACCGGCCAAATCGGTAGCCCAATTTCCCGGATCCATATATCCTACACTAATAAGGTAGGCCGGGCCGAGAAATGCAAAAAACTTTTTCCAAAGTCCTTTTTTCTGCGCTATATCAACACTAGCATGTACTTCCGAAAGTGATTCGGAACTGTGTTTTATTTTTAAAGACATTTTACTAAAATATTTGATGCCGTAAGTGAACTGATAAATTGTGTATTACCTTTGAGTATTTCTATTTGCATAGATTGGTCAAAGGGATTAATTTTTTTTATGGTAAATTTTTGATTGGGTAGTAGGTTAATTTCATTCAGATAATTTAGAAATGAATTGCTGTGCTCAAGCACCCCGGTCATTTGTAGCTTATCTCCGATTTTCGCTTCCGAAAGAGGAATTGAACGTGTATCTATCATTTTGCCATGCTTATCGGGAATAGGGTCGCCATGGGGATCAAATTTTGGGTTTCCTAAAAAGTTATTTAAATTTTCAATTAACTTTTCGGAATTAATATGCTCTAATTGTTCGGCAACCTCATGTACTTCATCCCATTTAAAGTGGAGTGTGTTAACCAAAAATACTTCCCATAACCGGTGTCTGCGTATTATTTCCAAAGCCAGTTTATTTCCTTTAACGGTAAGCGATACACTTTTGTATTTTGTGTAATTAATCAGTTTCTTTTCTGCCAGTTTTTTAAGCATATCGGTTACGGTGGCGGCACGTGCTTGCAGCTCTTTTGCAATGGCATTTGTGCTTGCACCTTCTATATTTTGTGTGCTAAGTTTGTAAATACACTTTAAATAATTTTCTTGTGTTTGCGTTGACATGATTAAAATTTTAGACAAATCTAAAAATAAATTATTATATATCTAAATATTTATTTTATTAATTGTAAATATTTTTTCAAATCCTATAAGATTCATTGATGTTTATTGGAGCTTTAAGTATATGATGTGTAAATTGTTTGGGATGTTTTTACAGCTTTAAAAGAATATAATTTTTATTTGATTTACAGGCGTTACACAGTTTCAACTATTAAAATAAGTTGGATTTGGTAATAAAAAACAAAATACTTACTTTCGTGCCCCAATTATTTTAGTATCGGCTATTAAAATAATTATTTATTAATGCCCGGATGGCGGAATTGGTAGACGCGCTGGTCTCAAACACCAGTGGATTCACTTCCATGCCGGTTCGACCCCGGCTCCGGGTACATTAGCGGAAAAGCTGTCAGAAATGGCGGCTTTTCTTTTTTTACCTAATGTTTGTTTTAATTTTTTATAAAATCAGGTTCAAAAGCACCAATCCCGAACAGGGCATAATCGTATTTAACCGGATCTAAGGAGTCAAATATTCTAAGTTTATCATCTAACTCTTCAACTGCTGTCCAGTCGTTTTGTTTACGTTGAAGCAAACCAAGCATACGCGCTATTCGTCCGCTATGAACATCTAATGGAATGGAAAGTACAGCCGGGCTTATCTGTTTCCAAATACCAAAGTCAATCTTGGCCTTATCTTTTCTTACCATCCACCTAAGAAACATATTGATACGTTTGGCAGCCGAGTTTTTTAAAGGCCGAGCCAAATGTTTTGAGGTACGTGCCGGGCAGTTGTAACTACAAAATGTGTCAGAAAATTGGTTAATAGCAACTTTTAGATTTTTGTCGTTTTGGTTTAAGTGCTGTACAAAAAATTCTTCAAGGCTATGGTGTTTACTGTATATATGCTTTAGAGTAGTTAGAAAATAATGCAAATCGCTGCTGTTAAAAGTGCGATGCACAAAGGCTTTTTGTTTTAGTAGTCTAGCTTGTTTTGGCCCATAATCCATCACAAAGTCATAAGGGTTGTAACCCATTAATTGCATAAGCTTAAGTCCATTTTTAATTATTGATTTGCGATTTCCCCAACTAATAGTGGCTATGATAAAGGCTGAAATTTCAATGTCTTGTTTCAGCCTAAAATTTTTAGGAATTGAAATAGGATCATGTTCAATAAAATTTTCATTATTGTACTGCCTATATTTAGCTTCTAAAAAATCGTATAATTCTTCATCTTTCATAATTGAACAATACTTTGTTTATTGTATTTGAAATAGAGCAAAATTAGTTTTAATAATTAAGATATTATTGCAATGTTAAAATAACCCGAAAATGTTTGATTGCTTGACTGAAAACTATGTGTATTATGGTTTGGTGGTATTATTTTCTATCATAGGGTTAATTCCGGTAATCGGAAAATTTGTAAATGTTATCAATACCCTGATTCATGAAAGCGGGCATGCATTTATTTCATTATTTAGTGGAGGAGGAGTGGTGCAAATAAAACTGAGTGCCGACACCAGTGGTTCGGCCAGTACCAAATCAAAATATTGGTTAGGCAAAGTGCTTACCTCTTTAGCCGGTTATCCGTTTTCGTCAGCTATGGCTTGGCTGTTTTTTTATTTAATAGCCAAGCAAAAGGCGTTTGTTGTGGTGTATATCCTATTTTCAATGATACTTTTAAATCTTATTCTTTGGGTTCGAAATACATTTGGAGTAATTTGGCTGATAGTAGTTGGCATATTAACAGGTTTTGTTTTATGGCATAATAATGTAGATGTGCAATACTATTTTGCCCTAAGTTGTGCCTCTTTGGTTTTGTCCCAATCAGTTTATACTTCATTTGTATTGGTAAGCATTGCACTACAAAACCCCGATAAAAGTGGTGATGCTAAAAACTTGCGCGATTTTACCTCTATTCCAGCAATTCTATGGGCAGTTCTGTTTCTGGGCTTTTCGTTATTTATGTTTTTAATGACTATCAGGCAAATGCCTTGTGCTGCAAATTTTCTGAACAAATATATCTCATTCTAGATTTTAATATTTTAACATATCTCTAAGGGGCTGATTTTATTGGATTAGCCGTATAAAAAGAAATGTTATACTGTTGGCTAAAAGAGAAAATGTAACCATTGCATCAGCTAATCGTTAAAATTATTAAATTACTTTTTGAACTTGTTTTTGAAATTAGTATTTTTGTATAAACAAACTTAAAATCACTATATATATCTTAATTACAATGAAGAAAATTTTATCCTTTCTGATTTTTGCTTTTGCCATAACATTTTTTGCGAAAGCCCAGGAATTAACAATAACCAAAGATAATGTTGATTATTCAAATGGTACCTATAATGCGTGGTTTGATTTAGCCGACTATCCGGGCAATAATATTTATTCGCTGGAAGGACTTATTGTAAAAAATATCGGAAGTTCGCCTAAAACACTAAGAATGTTTAGAAGAGAGTTAAGTTTGGTTAGCGGCACCGAGAATTATTTTTGCTGGGAGTCATGCTACAGTCCTTGGGCCGATACTTCTTTAGGAAATGTTATTTTAAATCCGGGAGCTACCTTTAATACCATGTATATGGATTATAAGCCTTTGGGACAAACGGGAGAATCAGTAATTCGTTATGTTATTCAAAACTTGTCTGATAACAACGACACAGTGTCTGTAACCGTACATTTCAATGCTACTCCAACATCTGTAAAAGAAAATAAAGCAGTATCTAAGTTAACCTCTTTAATGCCTAATCCGGCTACTAGTAATGTTACCATTTATCATTCTGTTAATCAAAACCAGGCTCTTGTTGAGGTTAGAAACTTGTTAGGACAAGTTAAGAAAAGTGTATCGGTTTCAACCGGGACAAAAAGTACCGATATTGATGTTTCTGACCTAGCCGGTGGAATTTATTTTGTTACTTTAAAATCAAACGACAAAATTCTTGACACTAAACGTTTGGTAGTAGAATAATCTTGCGCCTCATCTTAAAGAAATATACGTAATAGTATATTTATAGTGGATTGTAAAGTTTGTTTTAAGTTCACTTCATTTATTAATTTATGTTGTTTAAGCAGGTTGCAGGGAATAATAATATTAAAGAAATTCTAATTCAGCAGGTTCAAAAAAATCGTGTAAGTCATGCACAATTATTTTTTGGTCCTGAGGGTTCAGGCTGTTTGGCCATGGCTCTTGCTTTCGCACGATATATTTGCTGCCATCAAAAGCAAGAGAATGATTCTTGTGGGGCTTGTTCATCATGCATTAAATTTGACAAGTTGGTTCACCCGGATTTTCACATGGTATTTCCGGTTAATAGCAGAAACTCGGCAAGTAAAATTACTACTTGCGATGAGCTTTTAACAGATTGGCGGAGTATGCTGCTTAATCATCCTTATTTTAATTTGTTTGATTGGCTAAAGAGTTTGGGGATAGAGAATAAGCAAGGAAATATTAGTGCCGAAGAAGGAACAAACATAATAAGGAAGCTTAATTTAACTACTTACGAAGGCGGATATAAAATAATGCTTATATGGCTGCCCGAGTGTATGCACCCAACTACTGCCAACCGATTGCTGAAGATATTGGAGGAGCCGCCTGAGAAAACTGTATTCATCTTGGTCACCGAATCGCCCGAACAGTTATTATCAACCATTAAGTCGCGCGTGCAAGCCATACGTTTTAGACCACTATCTCAAAGCGAGATGAGTTTTTTCTTGCAAAATGAGTTAGAACTAAGCCAAGAAAAAAGCGAGGGTGTAGCCGCTTTATCTGATGGAAATCTAAATTTGGCCATAAAGTTAGCGCAGGAAGATTCATTCATTAAAAAAGATATTGCTGATTTTTTGGATTGGATGCGAATATGTTATAGTTTAAATATTCCTAAACTGTTAGAGTGGGTAAATAATATGTCAGAACTGGGACGTGAAAATCAGAAAAATTTTATATCACGCACTCTTCAATTTCTGCGTCAGGCATTATTATTAAATCTAAAATTACCCGGTTTAGTTAATTTATCTGAGGAAGAGAAGGCACAGTTAATTAAATTTTCGCCTTTTGTCCATGCTTTCAATAGTGACGATATGTATGAAGCATTGGATAAGGCTTATTACGCATTAGAGCGAAATGCTCATGCAAAAATGCTTTTCTTAAACTTATCGTTTAAGATAGGCCGTTTGTTAAACAGAAGAGTAAACAAGCAAGTTGCTTAGCAGTAAATTATTTTTTGCTCTTCTATAATTTTATAAATATGAGTTGTACAAGTTGTAGTTCAAATAAAAGTGAGGGAGGGTGCAAGAGCAAAGGTTCGTGTGGGAGCGGAGGATGCGGCAAGCTAAATGTTTTTGATTGGTTGTCTAATATGAGCCCGCCTACCGGTCAGGAGCCGTTTAAAGTGGTAGAAGTAAGATTTAAAAACGGGCGTAAAGATTTTTTTGTGAATGAAACCGGTTTTGAACTGTTTCAGGGCGATATTGTGGCTACCGAGGCCTCTCCCGGACATGATATAGGAGTTGTGTCCTTATCGGGCGAACTGGTTCGCTTACAAATGAAAAAGAAGGGAGTACCCACAGGAAGCCCTGATTTGAAGAAAATATACCGTAAAGCCAAGCAAACAGATATTGATAAATGGCATGAAGCCCGCAAGTTGGAAGAGCCTACTATGTTTAAAGCACGCACCTTAGCGCTTCAACTAAAATTACAAATGAAGATTAGCGATGTTGAATATCAAGGAGATAAAACCAAAGCTATTTTTTATTACACGGCCGATGAACGTGTAGATTTTAGAGAACTGATTAAAGTGATGGCCGATGAGTTTAAGGTAAGAATTGAAATGAAACAAATTGGAGCCCGACAGGAAGCCAGCAGATTAGGCGGTATAGGTTCATGCGGGCGTGAGTTGTGTTGTTCAACCTGGCTAACCGATTTCAGGAGTGTATCTACCAGTGCTGCCCGATATCAGCAGTTATCATTAAATCCACTAAAACTGGCCGGACAATGTGGTAAATTAAAGTGCTGCTTGAATTATGAATTAGATAGTTATTTGGATGCTTTAAAAGATATTCCGGATTCAAACACCAAGTTGGAAACAACCAAGGGTATTGCTTTTCATCAAAAGACAGATATTTTTAGGAAAATAATGTGGTATAGTTATGCTGATAATCCTGGAAAATTTTTTCCTGTAAATGTAAGCAGGGTTAATGAAATTATAGCTTTGAACAAGGAAGGTAAAAAGGTGGAAGATATAAATGAAACGGTAGAGAAAGAGATTACACAAAAACTTCCTGATTATGAAAATGTAGTAGGGCAAGACAGCTTAACCCGCTTTGACCACATGAAGAAAAAGAAGAAAAAGAAAAAGAAAAAACCAAACCAAGGGTCAGATAATCAGTCAGGAAATGATAATGGTAAAGCCGAGAACAAAGGTAAAACGGCAGAAGGGAATAACCCTAAGAATAATCAACAAACACCAACAAAGAACAACAATAATAACAACAGGCGAGCTAATAAAAACGGTCCGAGAAAAGAACAACAATAAATCATAAACCATTATTCTGTTTATGAGAAATGATGAGCTAAGCAGAAATGCAAAACGATGAAATTCTTACAGAAATAATAAAAAATTTACCCGACAAACCCGGAATATATCAATACTATAATTCGGAAGGAGAAATTATTTATATTGGTAAGGCTAAGGTTCTGAAAAAACGAGTGTCTTCGTATTTCAATAAAGACAAACATATAGATCGTAAAACCAAAGCTCTGGTAAGAAATATTGCCGATATTAAATTTATTATAGTTGAAACCGAACTTGATGCCCTGCTGCTCGAAAATAATCTGATAAAAAAGTATCAACCCCGATACAATGTACTGCTTAAAGACGATAAGACTTACCCCTGCATTGTCATAAAAAACGAAGACTTTCCTCGCGTATATGCTACACGACAAATTGTAAAAGATGGCTCAACTTACTTTGGCCCTTTTGCCTCGGTTAAGATGATGCATATTATGTTGGATTTGATTAAAGAAAACTATAAACTGCGGACTTGCAATTTAAAATTAACGGAAAAGAATATTAAATCAGGAAAGTTTAAAGTGTGTTTAGAATATCATATTGGAAACTGTCTTGGTTCATGTGAAGGGAAGCAAAGTAAAGAAGATTACGATCATTCCATTAGTGAAATCAGGCATATATTAAAAGGAAATATATCGGGTTTGATAAAACAGCTTAAATCAAAGATGCTTGAACACGCTGAATTACTTGAATTTGAAAAGGCACAAGAAATAAAACAAAAAGTTGACTCGCTCGAAAGATACCAAAGCAGGTCGGTCATTGTGAATTCTTCAATAAGCAATGTTGATGTTGTGACTATTTTAAGCGATGATGATTACGGCTATGTTAACTATCTGAAAATTGTAAATGGCGCTATAATTCAGGGGCGTACTATTGAGATGAAGAAGAAGCTGAATGAAACGGAAGAAGATTTGCTATTGATAGGATTTGCGGAATTGCGAGGACAGTTTGGGAGTGATGCCACAGAAGTAATAGTTCCGTTTAAGCCGGGGTTGGAAGCCGAGGGCATTGATTTTGTTGTTCCGGTACGTGGCGATAAAAGAAAATTACTGGAGCTGAGTTTGCAAAATGCAGAACACTACAAAAAAGAAAGGCAAAAACAAATAGAACTGATTGACCCTGAAAGGCACACCAAACGCATATTGGCTCAAATGAAAAAGGACTTGCGTTTAAATAACGAGCCGCGTCATATTGAATGTTTTGATAATAGCAATATTCAAGGCACATTTGCTGTGGCTGCCATGACTGTTTTTAAAGATTTAAAGCCGAGCAAAAAGGATTACCGACATTTTAATATTAAAACTGTAGAAGGCCCTGATGACTTTGCTTCTATGCGAGAAATTATTTTCCGCAGATATAAACGAGTTATTGATGAGCAACAAGCCTTGCCCGATTTGATTGTGATTGATGGAGGAAAAGGTCAGTTAGGGGCAGCCCTTGAAAGTATTGAACAGCTAGGCCTGCGTGGCAAAATAGCACTTATTGGAATAGCTAAAAGATTAGAAGAAATTTATTATCCGGGCGACTCGTTACCTATGTATTTAGATAAAAAGAGCGAAACACTTAAAGTTATTCAACATATAAGAGACGAAGCACATCGTTTTGGGGTTACGCATCACCGCAATAAAAGATCTAAAGAAACCATTAAAACAAGTCTTACCGATATAAAAGGAATTAGTAAGTTAACGGCCGATAAGCTACTGCAACACTTTAAATCGGTCAAAAGAATAGCAGAAAGCACACAAACGGAAATTGCCGAAATTGTTGGAAAAAGTAAAGCTGAACTGGTTATCAAATACTTTGAGCAAAATTTATCAGACATGAATGATAAGGGTTGAATAATATAATCTTTTATAAAATCTTTTGTTTTAGCTTTTATATATATCCTTAACTTTGTAGAAAGCTAAAAATTTGTGTTTACCGGAATAATTGAACAAACAGCCATAGTTAATACCCTTGAGCATAAGCAAAACAATTTGGAGATTAGCTTAGCTTGCCCCATTGCCCATGAATTACGAGTTGATCAAAGTGTTTCTCATAATGGTGTGTGTTTAACCGTTACTGATATTGACATTAAGCATAATGTTTACAAGGTTACAGCCGTTAAAGAAACTTTGCTTCGCACTAATTTAGGATTGCTTCGTATAGGCAATAAAGTAAATATTGAACGATGTTTAAAACTAAATAGTTTGCTTGATGGCCATTTGGTACAGGGCCATGTTGACACTGTTGGGAGGTGTACAAAAGTGGAAGAACTTGGAGGAAGTTATTATTTTCATTTTGAATATGAGCCTACTGATAAGAGTGGATATGTTACGGTTGAAAAAGGCTCTGTAACAGTTAATGGGGTTAGCCTTACAGTTGTTAATTCAATGGAAAATGCTTTTAGTGTAGCCATTATTCCATACACTTTTGAGCATACCAATTTTAAGCAACTTAAGGTAAACGATATAGTAAATATAGAGTTCGACATCATAGGGAAGTATATTGCAAAACTGATGTTACAAAGAAAGTAGTGGTTAGAAAGTATATTATATTATTTGTAATTTTAGTTTGTTCAATTCCTTTAAAAGCGGGAAAAGAAAACATCTGTCATCAAGTACTGCATAGAATGTTTGAGAAAGTTGATATGGTTCGTACTGCACAATATTCACTCCATGCCTCAGAGCGTGTTACCAGTAAAATATTGCAGGCTCAATCATTTATAAAACTCCAAGTAAGCCCTCGTAAAATTTATTTTAGGAATGGAACCGGTATAGAAATTCTTTATAATGAAACCACAGATAAAGCAAATGCTTTAGTTAATCCTAACAGTTTTCCTTATATGAATTTAAAGCTTGACCCTTATCGCAGTGTAATGCGCAACAACCAACACCATACTATTTTTGAATTGGGTTTTAAGCATATAGCCGATATTATAAAAAGAGCGGTAGATAATAGTGAAACTAATTTTGAAAAATGGTTTGTGTATATGGGCACTTATCAGTACAATAACCGTGATTGTCATAAAATATATTTTGAATATCCTCATTTTCGCTATGTAAAATATACAGTAGAAAAAAATGAAACGGTAAGAACTATTGCAAACAAACTAGGAGTGGGAGAGTATAGGATTATGCAACATAATACCAATATTTCATATACCGACTATATAAAAGAGGGCCGTGTAATTTCAGTGCCTAATATGTATGCTTCTAAAACCATTTTGTATATTGATAAAGAATTAGAGTTGCCTGTTTATGTTAAAGCCTTTGATGATAAAGGCTTTTATGAATCGTATGAGTTTCACGATATACAAATCAATCTAAATTTTAAATCAAACGAGTTTGATAAAGGATTTAAGGAGTATAAATTTTAATGGATGTCAAATTATTATTAATATAATATACCTTTTAAGCTCTGAAAAATTATTACTATGATACCAGAAGACTAAAGTATAATTTGATATTGAAATAGCTTAAATGTATATTTGCACACAAAACAAACAAACATGAATTTACTACTTTTACACAAAATTTCGGTATGGCTTTTCTTATTAATATATATTATTAAAACCATATTGCTTTTTACTAATAACACTAGTAAACTTGCTTCTTTTAGTAAAGCAATAAAAGTTCCTGAAATGATTATCAGTACTTTGTTTTTACTAACCGGAATTTATCAGTTTTATTTATTGGGAGCTATAAAGCTGTTTCAGATATTTAAACTTGTTGCGATATTTGCGGCAATTCCTTTAGCCATTATCGGATACAAGAAAGCCAATAAGGCTTTAGCCGGCTTAGCTATGTTTTTGCTTTTGATGTCGTACGGATTTGCTGAAATGGCACGTAAAAAACCTTATCTAACAAGTAATACTACTTTGATGGTTGATGGTCAACCTGACGGCCAAAGCGTTTATATGAATAACTGTGCCGTATGCCACGGAACGGATGGGACTAAAGGATATAATGGTTCGGCCGATTTGAAAAAAAGTACTTTGTCGAATGACGAATCAATATCAATTATTTTAAATGGTAAAAATAACATGATGCCGTTTAAAGGAACGCTGAGCGATGAAGAAATAAAGGCCGTAGCCAATTACATTATAACCTTACGATAAGCTTGAAGGAGCATATTAGTACAGCCATAAAACAGAAAACTGCCATCATGGTGGGTATTATTACCCAACAGCAGGATGAAGAAACCGCCAAGGAATATCTTGACGAGTTAAAGTTTTTAATTGATACTTGGGGTGCGGTTACTCTAAAAGGCTTTTTGCAACGAGTAAGTAAGCCTGATTCACGTACCTTTGTTGGCTCGGGTAAATTGCAAGAAATAAAACTCTATATTCAAGAATTTGGAGTAGATGTGGCTGTATTTGATGATGATTTAAGTCCATCGCAATTACGAAATATAGAGAAAGAGCTTGGGGTGCGGGTATTAGATAGAAGTGATTTAATTATTGATATTTTTGCGGCACGTGCCCAAACTGCACATGCCAAAACACAAGTTGAATTAGCCTATTATCAACATATATTGCCACGCTTAACCGGAATGTGGACTCACCTAGAAAGACAAAGAGGAGGTACCGGAACTAGAGGCGGTGCAGGTGAAAAAGAAATAGAAACCGATAGACGAATTGTAAGAGACAAGATTTCACAACTTAAAAATAAGCTTAAGGAAATAGATGTACAAATGGCAACCCAACGCAAAAGCAGAGGGGAAATGGTACGTGTGGCTTTGGTAGGTTATACCAATGTGGGCAAAAGTACTATAATGAACTTGTTAAGCAAGAGTGAAGTTTTTGCCGAAAACAAGTTATTTGCTACGCTCGATACCACTGTGCGCAAAGTAGTAATTGGTAATTTGCCTTTTTTATTAAGCGATACGGTAGGTTTTATTCGCAAACTCCCAACTCAGTTAATTGAAGCATTTAAATCAACGCTTGATGAGGTTCGTGAGGCCGATGTATTGATATATGTGGTTGATATTAGCCATCATAACTTTGAGGAACATATACAGGTGGTAAATCAAACCTTACAAGATATTGGTGCGGGAAACAAAACAACCATCTTGGTTTTTAATAAAATTGATGCCTTTAGCTTTATCCCTAAAGACGAAGACGACCTAACTCCTGTAAAGCGTGAAAATTTAAGCCTTGAAGATTTGAAAAATACATGGATGGGCAAAACTAACAACCCTTGTATTTTTATTTCGGCTACCGAAAAAAATAATATTGAGGAACTTCGCGAATTAATATATCAAACAGTTAAAGAAATTCATGTTAAGCGATATCCGTATAATAATCTATTGTACTAAAATATCCGGCTCAATAATTGGGAAAACCTTAACCTGCATTAAACACATCCTTTACATTTTCTGACTTTTCCAAAACACGTTTGGCATAAGGGCAGTAAGAAACTATTTTTAACTGATGTTTACGGGCATAGTCAATTACGGACTCTACTAATTTTTTGCCTAAACCTTGTCCGTTATAAGCTTCTTTAACTTTGGTATGATGTATCTCAACATTGCCCTGATTAAGCTTGGCATTTATTTCTCCGGCAATATCACCATTTATGTTTAATTCAAAATTAATATTATTGCCTTCCATTTTAGTGGTTATTTCCATGATAAATGTTTTTTACAAAAGTAATAAATTGAAAACTATTATTTGGTAACACGGTTTAGTTTATACCCCAAAGTTCTAACCCAACATTTCATATATAACAGCTCCTGTAAAACAGGCAAATAATAAATCAGCTATAATTTTGCGTTTAGAGCTGATAAAGAAATTTGCTATAAATATAGCTAAGGGTATAGCTGCAATTACCAAATACTTTATGTTATATGCAGGAGCCATTAAATACGATAAAACTGATAAAACCAATAACCATAAAATAACAACCAAATAGTTACGGGCAAAAATGGTATTTACAGGCCAACCTTTTGTAATTTGTATTAATGAAATTACAGTAAGCAATAAAATAACTGCATTAACTACAATAAATGACAGTTGTTGATACTCCATTAAAAACAATGAATCTGTTGATGGATAGAAAATTTTATCATACAGTAAAAAATTTATCTTATTCATCCAAAAGTAATAGGTAAATACAAACAAATAGGGACTTATCAAACCAATGAATGAAATTATCCACTCACGCCACACAAAAGGTCGTATCACAATAAGTGTTACCCATACCAAAGGGTAAATGACCACTGCGGGGAAATAAAAAAGAGAAGCTATAGAAATAAAAAAAGAAGCATCAAAAATATGGGAAAATGCCACATCTACTCGGTACGATTGTGCTATTCTGAGTAAGGCCAGTAAAATAAAAAAATTAGCAAACAAAAGGGGATAAAATTGTAATAAAGGCTTGCTACTGCTCATTAATAAGCAATATATAATACCCGGAAAAATAGTTTTCTCAACCATTAATTCAAAGGTGTTCAATATAAGGTTTAGTATTGCAGCCTGACTTATAATTAATACCAAAGCAACAATAGGATGAAGGAATGGTGCTTTATTTACAATAGTAAGATAAAGCTCATACAAGGGCATAGCATTATTCATTGGAATAGGCGTGCTGTTGCCTAATGACGGAGCCCACACTATAGCCAAAATGATAAGCGTAAAAACCCAACCTATAATTTTATTATTTTTAATAATTGTAATTAGCATTATCCAAATATAATTTATTATTACCTGTATTAATCGGTATCATCAATAAAATCAGAATTAACGGGGTTTAAATTATGAAGAGCAGAATCAGGCTTTAATATTAATTCTTTGGCTTTCCCACTAATATGAATGTCGTTATTTAATAGTTCTTTTTGTTCTTCACTTATAATCTCCTTTTTTACCAAATGCCCGGCAATAATACGGTAGTAGTCGGCTGTGTGTTCTTTTAGTTTCCCGTTTTCATCAAAATTATATTTAAACCACTTTGGTCGAGGAATAATCATGGCTAAATAAATACTCTCAGCCAGACTTAAGTCTGAGGGCTTTTTGTTAAAGTAATAACGCGATGCTTCACCTATACCGTAAACACCCGGCCCCCACTCAATAATATTTAGATACACTTCTAACATTCTTTCTTTTGAAACTATTCGGTTACTTTCTATAAGCCAAACAATCAAGGCTTCTTCAATTTTACGTGCAATAGTTTTATTACGGGTTAAAAATACATTCTTAACCAGTTGCATACTGATAGTGCTGCCGCCCCGTGCAAAACGGCCTTGTTTGTAGTTTTCGGCTATTGATTTCCGAAAAGCTTCTTCGTTAAACCCATTATGCCACATAAAATTTCCATCTTCAGAAGTCATAACAGCATATTGTAAGAAAGGACTAATTAAGGATAATGGGGTATAATCTGGGTTTGACGAGCCTACCATAAAGCTTCTTACAGCAATACCTTTCTCGTAAGCGGTGTATAAAAACTCATCATTTATTTTATTCAGAGGGGTTTCGCCAAAGGCTAATATTTTAAACTTATCTTTAGGCATTTGACAGGTAAACTCTACACTGTCGGCAAATTTTGAAATAAAGTAGAAATGCATTTTATAACCCAGTCGGCCTGCTGTTTTTATGCCCTCAATGTTTTGAAATAAGCCTTCTGGAAATGACTCAAAAAAGTCTTGTGATTCCATGAGGGGAATATTAATATTTATGGCCATTGTTTTTATGTTATTGACGTTTTCAAAACTGATGTATGGTTTAATAAACATCTTGTTTAAACGGAATACACTGTTGCTGTCAAGACATAAAAATGAATTCTCTACACTGAAATTAAAGTCGGCCTCTAAACGGTGAACGGTAATGTTTTTGGGTGATATTCGCCAATGGTTAATCAATCCGTTACTTACAGAAGCTTTACCTTGTAATATAAGCTTATTATCTTTAAATGAGCTTTGGCTTAAATTAATATTTAAAGTGTCAAAACCTATGGTTAGGTTAAAAAAACTTTTAAGCCCCGGAATACTTTTTTCTTGTTTTGGATTGGTTGGAGATACTGTAAAGTTTAGAGTTCTGCTGTTTTTGTATATATTTCCCGTAATTTTATATTCACTTCTTATATTTCTTTCTTGGGATACCATGTGCCCTTGAAATTTTTCATTGATAAACACTACACTATCCAGTATTGAGTTAAGAACAACAGTATCTTTTTGGATATTGATATGGGAGTTGTACATCTCAAAACGATTAGGGATAATATCGAAAATAGTTTCTAAAATACGATTGGCAAAAGCCCCTAAATTATAGGATTGGTAGTTGGTGGTACTATCAGTATTTTCGGCTTTCTTTGATTGTTTAAGTAAAAAAGATATATTATCTTTTTCTTTACTTTTACAGACATTTAACAACACAGAATCAATAAAAACACTATTAAGTCTGATATTCCCAAAGAGTAGAGGCCAAACTTTAATACCTGCCTGTACTTCTGCCATGTTTAGTAAGGTGTCTTTTTGTGGAGATTGAACATAAATATTATTAAGCACTACAGTGCTTATTCCGCTAAATGAAGATTTTTGTATGCTTAACCTTCCGTGGTATTTGTGTTCAAACTTTTGCTCGGTTTTATGTATAGCCCATTGTAAAATACTGTTTCTGAAAAGAAGCAACAGCAGCACAATACCAATTAATGATCCGGAAACAACAACAAAATGTTTCCTATACTTTATTAATCGGTAGGGCAGTTTCAAAACCGCAATAATTTATTGGTAAGATTAATGTTCAGGTCGCATTTGCGGGAAAAATATTACATCCTGAATAGATTTTGAATTAGTCATAATCATTATCAATCGGTCAATTCCAATTCCTAAACCTGATGTTGGAGGCATCCCAAACTCTATGGCTCTTAAAAAATCTTCATCAAGCATCATGGCTTCTTCGTCTCCTCTTTTGGCCAATGTTAGTTGCTCTTCAAAACGTTTGCGCTGGTCAATTGGGTCGTTTAGCTCGCTGTAAGCGTTACAAATCTCTTTTCCATTACAAATACCCTCAAACCTTTCTACTAATCCTTTTTTACTGCGGTGCTTCTTGGCCAGTGGCGACATCTCTTCAGGGTAATCGGTAATAAATGTTGGTTGAATAAGAAAAGGTTCACATTTCTCCCCAAAAATCTCATCAATAATTTTTCCTCTACCCATAGTTTCATCTACATGAATTCCCATTGAACGTGCTGTTTGAGCCAATGTGGTCTCGTCCATCTCGCTAATATCTACATTAGTATAATGCTGTATGGCTTCATACATGGTATAACGTTTCCATGGTCGCTGAAAACTAATTACATGTTCACCTACTTTTACTTCATTGGTTCCATGTAAATCTATCGCCACTTTCTCAACCATAGTTTCTACCAAATTCATCATCCAGTTATAATCTTTGTAAGCCACATACAACTCCATTTGTGTAAATTCAGGATTATGAAAGCGACTCATTCCTTCATTTCTAAAATCTTTTGCAAATTCATAAACTCCCTCAAAACCGCCAACAATAAGCTTCTTCAGATATAACTCATTGGCTATCCGCAAATACAAAGTCATATCAAGTGTGTTATGATGAGTTTTAAAAGGTCGGGCAGCAGCACCCCCGTATATTGGTTGCAATATTGGGGTTTCCACTTCTAGATATCCTTTTTCGTTTAAAAAACTACGTATAGAGTTGGTAAGTTGAGTGCGTTGAACAAAAACAAATCGTACTTCCGGATTTACAATTAAATCGAGATAGCGCATGCGGTAGCGCTGTTCAGGATCTGTAAAGGCATCAAAGGTGTTTCCTTGTTCGTCAGTTTTAACTACGGGCAAAGGTTTTAACGACTTAGTGAGTAGTTTAAGAGAAGAAACGTGTATTGTGGTTTCACCGGTTTGTGTTGTAAATACGTAACCTTTAATACCAATAATATCACCAATATCAAGTAGTTTTTTAAACACTACATTGTAAAGAGTTTTATCCTCATCAGGGCAAATTTCATCACGTTTAACATAAATCTGAATTCGTCCTGTATTATCCTGTATTTCGGCAAATGAGGCATTCCCCATAATACGTCTTGACATAATACGTCCGGCAATACTAATGTTCTTATAGCTCAGCTTGTCGCGCTCATAATTCTCGTAAATGTCCGATATTCTGGCGTTTACTTCAAATGCATCGGCTGGATAGGGGTTTATCCCTAATTTTATTATCTCTTGTAACGATTGTCTTCGTATTATTTCTTGTTCACTAAGTTCTGAATTCATAAAAAATTACCTTTTGTACAAACCTACATTTATTCATTAAATTCTGCAAAATTAGTTATCGGAATTTTTTTAACCAATTGTTTAATGCAAAATAAATTTCTTTCCCTTGTACTTGTTTTTACTGAAATGCTTAATATGATGCTTGCTTAAAATATGACCCAATTTATTGCTGATTTAACCCAAAACGTATATAGTTTATATCAAAACCCAAAGCCGAGAACTTTTTCTCGTAATGTGTTTTTGTGTTAACGAGCAAGTCGTGATGAGCACCTAAAAATCCTTTAGGTTCGGCATATAAATTATGGGTGTGTAAATGTATGGGATGTTTCTGCTGCTGCAATAAATTGAGGGTATATTCGTATAACAAAGAGCTGTCGGTTTTTAAGTGCAATATACCTTCGGGTTTAATAATTTTTTTGTATAATTCTAAGAATCTACCTGAAGTTAATCTTTTTTTGAGTCTTTTTTCTGTTGGTTGAGGGTCCGGGAAAGTTATCCATATCTCGTCAACTTCATGAGGAGCAAAGGCTGTAACAATATTTTCAATACGCAGGCGTAGAAAAGCCACATTGTTTAGTTTTTGTTCTAACGAGTTTTTTGCACCGGTCCAGAGTCTATTTCCTTTTAAATCTATACCAATATAATTTTTATCAGGAAATGCTTGCCCCAAGGCAGTGGTATATTCCCCTTTGCCGCACCCCAGCTCTAATACCAGAGGATTGTTATTTTTAAAATAATTTGTACGCCAAAGTCCTTTTAATGTAAAATCATCAACTTCTTTTTTAGTTTGTACATGATGAAACACATTTGAAAAAGTTTCAAGTTCGGCAAATTGTTTAAGTTTGTGTTTAGCCAATTTTAAAATATTTTTAGGCGGTAAATTTCTATAATGTTTTTTATTTACAAATTAATTTTAGAAAATTATTATTCATAAGCGAATATTATTAAGTCCCTTAAATTGGGGTGTTGGGCATGCTGCACGCATTGTACCTATAGCTAAACAACTGGAAGCTAATGGTGCCGAGCTGTTTTTTTGTGCCTCAGGCGAAGCTCTACAATTGCTAAAAAAGGAATTTCCTCAAGGCCGTTTTGTGGAAGATGTTCCGTTTACGGTTAGCTACGGTAAAAATCGACTTTCAAACATTCTTAATCTAATATGGCAATTTCCATGTATGTTACGTCAGCTTTACAGGGAGCACCAACATTTAAGAAAAGTAATGGAGAAATACCAATTTGATGTAGTTATTGCCGATAGCCGTTATGGAATGTTTCACCGCCATGCCATATCCATTTTCATTAGTCATCAGTTAAATATAAAGTTTATTACCGGATCGCGTTTTATCAATTTCTTGAATCATTATTTTATTAATAAGTTTGATGTTTGTTGGGTTCCTGATTATGAAGATGCTAATCTATCTATAGCCGGAGAGTTAAGTAAAAGAAACACACATACCCAGGTGCAGTATGTAGGCATACTCAGCCGAGCCAATCAAGTTGAAGTTAAACCTACAGATAAAATTTTATTTTTACTATCAGGAGCTGAACCACAACGTAGTATTTTGGAAAGATTAATTGTTTCCAAAATAAAACAAGACTCTTTAAAAGCCATATTGGTTAGAGGCTGTAGTATAGGCCGATCAATAAATATGGAAGATTTACCGGACGTGGAATTATATGATTTAGTAGATGCCTCACAATTACAAGGTTTGGTTAGTGAGTGTAGTTTTGTGGTTTGTCGTAGTGGATACAGCACCATTATGGATTTAATAGTTTGGAAAAAGAAAGCAGTGCTTATACCTACACCCGGACAATATGAACAAGAATATTTAGCTGATTATTTAGAGCACAAAAAATGGTTTTGTAAGGTGGAACAGAAAGATTTTTTACATACAAATCTTGAACAAATTAATAACTACACAACACCCGAATTTAAGTTTACTACCGGCAATTTTGCTCAACTTGTTCAACAACTTATTGAAAATAAAAGATAGCTGTTTGCTAATCATATAAATATTGATTTCTTCAATCACAGACTAAGCTTTGCTTTTATCTAATCATTTAAACAAAACACACTAGATTCTACAAGTTACAGGTATTGTTATAGCTCCATAACAAAACACAAATTGAAGAGTAAATATTTGGTTTAATATTTTTTACTTCATAAAAATACTGTATCTTGAATTGTTTTTATACTAATTCGGTCACACAACAGCTTTGCACTTGAGTGTTGTAAATCCATTATCTTCTTTCAATAGAGCATCCTATAGCAAACATGCTGTGAACAATTTCATTGTTTCATACAAAAGTTAATTTAATATCAGCTTGTTTGTTTTAAAGTCCGTAGTGAAATACTTGTAAGAAAGTGTTATCAGACAAAATGAATGTTAAATACCTCTGAACTCATTAATATATCTAAATTTATTGATAAACCCAAAGGATAAAAAGGAATCCTTCTTACACCACCACTCAATAGTTACAGAATCCAACTGCCAAAAAGCCTGAGAATACTTGAAGCATTAGTTTTAAAGCACAATTCCTTATTTTGTAAACGAGGGCGATTACAAAATTAAGCTACAGTTATCTCAAACAAGGTTAAAAAATTGTTTTTATGATAAATAGAGAACTTTTTAACCCACAAATTCCCACCATATATTTTTTTTGTTAAAATCATGCAAAAAGTCCCTTTCTGTCGGGCTTTTTTATTGCTTTAAGAAGTTAAAAAATTATTTAGAATTAGCTGAAAATCAAAAAGTTTTCAACAAAAGTGGGAAATAATGGTAAAATGTGGAAAATTTTTCCATACTTTTACGCAATTAAATATAAATCCCATTGTATCAACTGTTAGGAACATACGAGTGTACTGTAGATAGCAAAGGCAGAGTCATGCTTCCGGTTGCTTTTAAAAAGGCATTGACTCCTGTTTTGGACAAGGGATTTGTGCTAAAGCGAAGTGTTTTTGGTTCTTGTTTAGAGTTATACACTATGGAAGACTGGCAGCGAACCAAAAAAGATGTTGACCGGTTAAACCGCTTTAAGAAAGAAAACATTGAGTTTATAAGGGCATTTTCTGCGGGACTAAAAGCTATAGAAATTGACAGCAGTGGTCGCTTGTTGCTCCCAAAGGACTTAATCAGCTTTGCCGGAATTATCAAGGATGTTGTAATGAGTGTAACCTCAAACAACATTATTGAAATATGGGATAAGAAGAAATATGAAGATGTTGTAAATATACCGAATGAAGATTTTGAGAATTTGGCTGAGCGAGTGATGGGAAGTTTAGGCAATAAGGAGGATAGCAATGATGTATCATAAGCCGGTATTGCTTCATGAAAGTATAGCAGGATTGAATATTAAAGGCGAAGGTGTTTATGTTGATGTTACTTACGGAGGAGGCGGACACTCAAAAGAAATATTGAAACATTTAACTACAGGTTGTTTGTTTGCTTTTGATCAGGATGATGAAGCCATAGCCAATAAAGTGGAAGATAAAAAATTAGTATTGATAAAACAGAATTTTAAGTATATGAAAAACTTTTTGAGAGTACACAATGCTTTACCGGTAGATGGAATTCTTGCCGATTTAGGAGTGTCTTCTCATCAGTTTGATACAGGTGAACGAGGTTTTAGTACAAGGTTTGAGGGCACCTTAGATATGCGCATGGATAGAGCTAATAAGCTAACTGCTGCTGAAGTATTGAACACCTACGAAGAGTCTGAATTAATTCAAATCTTTAAAAACTACGGTGAAGTTGAAAATAGCAGAAAATTGGTTTCGGCCATTATTGTTGCAAGGCAGCAAAAGAAAATAAAAACTATATCTGAATTTAAACAAGCTATTCAAACTTGTATACCGAGAGGCAAAGAGCATCAGTATTTAGCTAAGGTGTTTCAGGCTCTGCGCATTGTGGTAAATAATGAGTTAGAAGTGCTTAAAGATTTATTGATTCAAAGTCGTGAAGTATTGAAGCCCGGAGGTCGATTGGTGGTAATTTCCTATCACTCATTAGAAGATAGATTGGTAAAAAACTTTATGAAGTCGGGCAATTTTGAGGGAAAAGTACAGCAGGATTTTTACGGAAACAAGCTAGTAGATTTTAGAGTGATAACACGACAAGTGATAACAGCAGGAGAGGAAGAACTATTAGAAAATAGTAGGGCAAGAAGCGCCAAGTTAAGAATAGCCGAAAAAGTATAATTAGCATGGGAGGAACTGAAAATATAGATACAGAGTCAAAGTTGGGAAATACACCTCTTGAGAAAAAATCAAGTGGTTCAACAAAGCTTGCCGGTAAAAAAATTATCCGCACTATGGTTGAGGTTATTAATGGAAATTTCTTAACCAATTCTTATAGTATTAGACAAATTCCTTTCATTCTATTTTTGGCAGGTGTAGCTATATTTTATATAGCCAACAGCTATTATGCCGAAAAGAAAATAAGGCAAATTAATAGGGTTACTAACGAGTTAAAAGAATTGCGCTCGGAATATATTACCTCAAAATCAGAACTCATGTATGTGAGTAGGCAAAGCCAAATAGCAAAATCTGCCCAAAATATGGGTTTACAAATTAAAGAAAGTTTAACTCCTCCTAATAAATTAAAGCTTGACGAGAAGTAAACAATGAAGGAAAAAAATAACATAAAAAAAGATTTTTTGTGGCGTATATATATCATGTACTTCCTCATTGTGCTATTCGCTTTAGCCGTAGTAGGTAAGGTGTTTACTATTCAATTTGTTGAGGGCGATTATTGGAAAGAAAAGAACAGGGAACTTACTATGAAATATGTAAGTATTGACGCTTCACGAGGAAACATTTTTTCTGCTGATGGTAGTTTGCTGGTAACTTCTGTTCCCATTTTTGAGATTCGAATGGATGTGATGTCTGACCCTATTACCGATAAAATTTTTTATGAGGATTTGGATTCTCTGTCTTTAATGTTATCAAAAACGTTTACAGGACGCAGTAAACAAGAATGGTATAACGATTTAAAAATTGCACGAAAAAACAAGAACCGATATTTCCTTATTGCAAAGAAGGTTAATTATGCTACATTAAAAGAAGTACGTAAGTTCCCCATATTCAGAATGGGTAAATATAAAGGCGGTTTATTAATTATTCAGCAAAGTCGCAGGGAGTTGCCATTCAAGAATATGGCTCAACGCACAGTAGGTTATGATAGAAATACTGATAAACCTTTAGGAATTGAAGGAGCTTTTAATGATGAGTTAAAAGGAGTAAGCGGAAAGAGGCTGATGCAAAAAATATCCGGAGGAGTGTATAAACCAATTAATCAAGATAATGAAATTGAACCACAAGATGGTAATGATATTATTACAACAATTGATGCCAATATTCAGGATGTAGCTCATCATGCACTTGAGAAGCAATTGGTAGCCAAAAATGCACACCACGGTTGTGCCATTTTAATGGAGGTAAAAACCGGAGCCGTTAAAGCAATGGTTAACTTAAGTAGGATTGATTCCGGCCAATATGCCGAACGTTATAACTATGCCATAGGAGAGAAATATGAACCCGGTTCTACCTTCAAATTAGCTTCAATTATGGCGGCTATAGATGATGGATATACTACTCTTGATGAAATTGTTGATACTGAAGGAGGGAAGAAAACATTGTCCGGAGGACATATAATGAAAGATTCGCACGAAGGAGGTTATGGTAAGATAACAATAAAACAAGTGTTTGAAAAGTCATCAAATGTTGGGACAGCAAATTTAGTATTAAAGTACTATAAGAAACAACCCCAAAAATTTATTGACAAGATTCATTCGTTTGGGTTAGACAAGCCTTTACAAATTAGTCTTCCGGGCGAAGCTACGCCTTATATAAGAGATCCCAAATCAAAATATTGGAGTGCCATAAGTTTGCCTTTAATGAGTATTGGTTACGAAGTAGAGTTAACGGCTTTGCAAATACTTAACTTTTATAACACTTTGGCCAATAATGGGAAAATGATGAGACCGCAGTTTGTAAGCGAAATTCAATCAAAAGGTCAAGTAGTTAAAACTTTTCCACCTGAAGTTATTAACCCTGCTATTTGCAAACAATCAACGGTTGATATGGCTAAAGAGATGATGGAAGGAGTAGTAAAAGAGGGTACAGCTACTTATCTTAAAACAGCCCCATATCAAATAGCTGCAAAAACCGGAACAGCACAAATTGCACAAGGAAAAGAAGGATATAATAATAAAGACGGAAAGAAATCGTATGTAGCTTCATTGTGTGGTTATTTCCCTGCTAAAGACCCTATGTATTCTATTATAGTGGTGGTGTATGCGCCAACCAAGGGATATTATGGAAATGAAATAGCCGGCCCTGTATTTCGAGAAATAGCAGATAAAGTATATAGTAATAGTAAGGATATTAATAAGCCATTACAATTTGACACCACCCGATATGTAATACATGTTCCGTTTATTAAGCCAAGCAAGAAAGACGATATAAATACCTTAGCTAAAGCTCTGTCAATAAATACAAATGACGTAAACACATATTCTGCTAATTATATACAGCCAAAAGTAGAAAATGAAAGATACTACTTTAAAGAAGTTAAAACTCAAAGTGGGGAAGTACCCCAACTTATAGGGATGGGATTGCGAGAAGCTATTAGTATTCTTGAAAATCAGAAAATACAAGTAAAAGTTATTGGAAAAGGCGTTGTAAAGAAACAATCGTTGCAACCCGGAACTAAGATTGAAAAAGGAAGCATTATAACTATTGAATTGTCATAATAAATATGAAAGTACTAAGCGACATATTATATAAAACGGGCATTGAAGAGCTTATTGGGAGTACTTTGATGGAGGTTGACAATATTTGTTTCGATTCCCGTAATGTTACTAAAAACAGTGTGTTTGTTGCTATAGTTGGGGTTAATAGTGATGGTCACTTATTTATTGATAAGGCTATTGAGAAGGGTGCTACCGCAGTGGTATGTCATCATTTTCCTGAAAATATTAATCAATCGGTTACTTATATAAAAGTTAAAGACAGTGCCTTAGCCCTGTCAATTATGGCTTGTAACTTTTTCGACAACCCATCATCAAAACTTAAATTAGTGGGAGTTACAGGTACTAATGGCAAAACTACTACAGTAACATTGTTGTATAAACTGTTTAAAGAGTTAGGATACAAAACCGGATTAATATCAACGGTAAAAAATTACATAAATGATTTCGAAGTTGAAGCTACACACACTACTCCGGAGCCAATACAGTTGAACAGTTTGTTAACACGTATGGTTGAAAGCGGTGTTACACATTGCTTTATGGAAGTAAGTTCTCATAGCATTGTTCAACATCGTGTTAGTGGTTTACAATTTGCCGGGGGGGCTTTCTCCAATATAACTCACGATCACCTTGACTATCATAAAACCTTTGATAACTACTTGGCTGCAAAGAAAGGTTTCTTTGATATGTTGCCTGCTACTGCATTTGCAATTGCAAATAAAGATGATAGGCATTATGCAGTAATGTTACAGAATACAAGGGCTGTCAAAAAAACTTGTTCGTTAGGTAAGCCGGCCGATTTTAAAGGCAAAATTATAGAAAATAATTTTGAGGGTCTCGATTTGGTAATTGAAGGGACAGAGTTTTTCTCAAAATTGATTGGTCATTTCAACGCCCAAAATATATTAATGGTATATGCCATTGCTATAATGCTGAACGAAGATAAAACTAATGTACTAACAGCTTTGAGTAACTTGAATCCTGTTGATGGCAGGTTTCAGTTTATACGTTCGACCAATAAAATTACCGGTATAGTTGATTACGCACACACACCGGATGCCTTGACCAATGTTTTAAAAACCATACAAGATATACGTAGCGGCAAAGAAAATATAATTACAGTAGTAGGGTGTGGTGGAAACCGAGATGCAGCCAAACGACCCCTGATGGCTGAAATTGCCTGTAAATGGAGTAACCGGGTTATTATCACTTCTGATAATCCAAGAAATGAAGAGCCTGATGAAATTATTAATCAGATGATGCAGGGGGTTGATATTATAAATAAAAGAAAAGTGTTGTGCATAAATGATAGGAAAGAAGCTATTAAAGCAGCTTGTGCCTTGGCTAATACAGGCGATATAATTTTAATAGCAGGTAAAGGACACGAGAAGTATCAGGAAATTAAAGGGGTAAAATATCCATTTGACGATATGAAAGAATTGAGTGAACAATTTCAATTAATTAATAATAACTAATGCTCGAAATATGCTTTATTATTTTTTCGATTTCTTAGACAAGCGTTTTGATTTACCCGGCACAGGAGTATTTCAGTATATCTCATTCAGAGCAGCATTGGCTATTATTACCTCGCTCATTATCTCAATGGTTTTTGGCAAAAGAATAATTCAGTTTCTGAGAAAGAAACAAGTTGGTGAAACTGTACGTGACTTAGGTTTAGAAGGACAACTTCAAAAACAAGGAACACCAACTATGGGAGGTTTAATTATTCTGTCAGCTATTTTGATTCCTACCTTATTGTTTGCCAAACTACATAATATTTATATTGTACTCATAATTGCTTCTACAATATGGCTTGGCTTAATAGGCTTTTTAGATGATTATATAAAAGTATTTAGAAAAAACAAGCAGGGTTTACAAGGTAAATTTAAAGTTATAGGACAAGTTGGTTTGGGCTTGATAGTTGGTACAACCTTATATTATAATGATAATGTTGTGATAAAGGAAAAAATTGCAAACCATCAGGAAGTTGTTTTTGATAGCCATGTTTTTGAAGATAATGTTGACTCCGATAATTTACCTAAGTATTCCACCCAACATAAGTCAACTAAAACCACTATTCCTTTCATAAAAAATAATGAGTTTGATTATGCCTCTGTTTTGAAGTTTTTGGGAAATAACTATACCGATTGGGCGTGGTTGGTATATATCCCAATGGTGATATTAATTATTACAGCAGTTTCTAATGGAGCTAATATGACTGATGGTCTGGATGGATTAGCTACCGGGACCTCAGCTATTATTGGTGCTACTTTAGGAGTTTTTGCTTATGTATCGGGCAATACTGTTTTTGCAAATTATTTAAATATTATGTATATCCCTAATTCGGGCGAGCTGGTAATTTATATCAGTGCCTTTGTGGGAGCCTGTGTTGGTTTTATGTGGTACAACTCTTTCCCTGCACAAGTTTTCATGGGCGATACAGGAAGCCTTGCTTTGGGTGGAATTATAGCAGTATTTGCTTTAGCTATTCGTAAAGAGTTATTGATACCTATTCTGTGCGGAATATTCTTGGTGGAGAATTTATCGGTAATGATGCAGGTAGCTTATTTCAAATATCAGAAAAGAAAACATGGGATAGAATATGCCAGAGCTAATAGATTGCTTAGAATGGCTCCTTTGCACCATCACTACCAAAAGGGCGGAATGCATGAAGCCAAAATTGTAACGCGATTTTGGATTGTGGGCGTATTGCTGGCAATACTAACTATTGTAACTCTAAAACTAAGATAAGAGAATGACAAATATTAATACTAAAATAGCTATACTGGGTGCCGGAGAAAGCGGTGTTGGGAGTGCTGTGCTTGCCAAGCAAAAGGGCTATGATGTATTAGTAAGTGATAAAGGGAATATTAAGGATAAATACAAACAAATACTTGAAAAGTATCAAATAAAATATGAAGAAAATAACCATGATGAGGCATGGATTTTGTCTGCGTCAGAAGTGATTAAAAGTCCCGGTATTCCGGATAAATCCCCATTAATTGAACTACTACATCAAAAACAAATTTCGGTAATTTCAGAGATAGAATTTGCTGCCCGTTACACCGGTGCCAAATTAATTGGAATTAGCGGGACAAATGGAAAAACAACAACAACTTTACTAACTTATCATATACTTAAAAAGGCTGGTTACAATGTTGGGTTAGCCGGTAATGTAGGTAAGAGTTTTGCATTTCAGGTTGCCACAGAAAATTTTGATTATTATGTAATAGAACTGAGTAGTTTTCAACTTGACGGGATGTTTAAAACCAGACTCAACATTGCCGTATTATTAAATATTACACCCGACCATTTAGATAGGTATCAGTACAATTTTCAAAACTACATTGACTCTAAGTTTCGCATTATTCAAAATCAAACAGCCAATGACTTTTTTATTTACAGCTATGATGATGAATGGATAAGCAAGAACTTGGAAACACATAAAACTCCGGCAAAACATCTTCCTATTTCATTACAACAAACGTTTGAAGATGGAGCCTATATCAAAGAAAAAAATTTAATTATTAACCTAAACCATAATATATTCTCTATGTCAATCCACGAATTAGCCCTACAAGGTAAACACAATCAGTACAACTCTATGGCAGCTGCTCTTTCTGCCAGATCCCTAGAAGTTCGTAATGAAAATATTCGCGAGAGTCTTGAAGATTTCGTTAATATTGAACATCGCTTAGAACTCGTTACCAAGGTTCATGGTATTGAATTTATCAATGATTCAAAAGCTACCAATGTTAACTCTACATGGTATGCCCTTGAAAGTATGAATAATCCTGTAATATGGATTGTTGGAGGGCAAGATAAGGGCAACGATTATAGCATGCTGATAGAATTAGTAAAGGATAAAGTAAAGGCTATTGTTTGTCTGGGATTAAATAACACAAAAATAATTGAGGCTTTTAAAAGTATTGTACCGGTTATAGAAGAAGCCCGTACTGCCGAAGAAGCGGTGAAAAAATCGTACCGTTTGGGTAAAAAAGGCGATATAGTTTTATTATCTCCGGCTTGCGCTAGTTTCGATTTATTTGAGAACTATGAAGACCGAGGACATCAATTTAAACAAGCAGTAAGGGCACTTTAATACATTCAATAACATGAAACCACAGAGTAATATCAGCACATTAAAGGCTACCTCAGCAGACAGATTAATAAAAATCAGAAAGGACTTTATTAAAGATCGTCTTATTAATTCTCTAAATGAAGAGCATAACTATGAAATTGTAAGAGTAATCAATGGAGTAACCTATATCAATAATTCAGCTTCTACAGATGTAGATAGTACCTGGCTGGCTCTAGAGAAAACAGAAGGTAATATAATTTGGATTGTTGGTGGAGTTGACCGTGGAAATGACTATGCGATGCTTAAAGAATTGGTAAATGATAAAGTAGTACATATTATTTGTTTAGGAGCTTATGTAACTAAAATTTATAAAGAATTTTTCTTTAGCAATAGCCGAATAATTATAAACTCGTTAAGCACCGATGAAGCTGTTCATCATGCTTCAATATTGGCTAAGAGCGGTGATACTGTTCTGTTCTCACCTGCCTGTGCCAGTTACGATTTATTTGAAAATATTGAAGACCGAGGATTAAAGTTTAAAAAATCGGTGAATGATTTGGAAAGCGGTTTACTTTTTAAAAACTATCCTAATAAATAGATAAAGCTTTAGTACAATGAGCGAATTATTTAATATAAAGATAAAAGGCGATAAAGTTATATGGATGATGGTTTGTGCTTTGTCTATTATCTCATTATTGGTGGTATATAGTTCTACCGGTACTTTGGCGTACAAGTTTCAATCAGGTAATACGGAGTATTACTTGATAAAGCATGCCTTTATATTAATTTTCGGTCTCACTTTAATGTATGCAACTCATAAAATTAAATATACTTATTTTTCCGGAATTTCAATAATTGCAATCATTATAGCAATTCCACTATTGGCGCTTACCCTCTTAAAGGGAAGTAACCTTAATGAAGCAAGCCGTTGGTTGTCTGTTCCTGGTACCTCTCTTACTTTTCAAACTTCCGATTTTGCCAAATTAGCTTTAATAATGTATGTTTCACGAGTACTTTCACATAAGCAAGATAAAATAACAAGTTTCAAAGAGGCTTTTATTCCAGTGGTAATTCCTGTAATTATAGTATGCGGATTAATTTTACCGGCTAATTTTTCAACCGCAGCAGTACTGTTTGTTACCTGTTTTGTAATGATGTTTATTGGACGTATCAGCTATAAACATTTAGGTGCGTTGCTAGGTGCCGGAATCATTGCCGGATTATTGATATTAAGTGTTGGTAAATATGCCCCAAAAGTATTTCCACGTTTTGGCACATGGATGAAAAGAATAGAAAATTTCAGTAGCAATGACAAAGATAATAAGGGCAACTTTCAGGTAGAGCAATCAAAAATAGCTATTGCCACCGGTGGCGTATTAGGAAAAGGACCCGGTAATAGTTCACAACGAAATTTTTTACCACATCCTTATTCTGATTTTATTTATGCTGTAATTATCGAAGAATATGGTTTGTTCTTTGGGGTGCTTATAGTGCTGCTCTATTTAATATTACTCTTTAGAGGAACAAAGATTGCCACACAAAGCCCTCGCATGTTTGGGTCATTGCTTGCCTTTGGATGTGCATTTAGTTTGACTTTTCAAGCAATGATTAATATGGCCGTAGCCACCAACTTGTTCCCGGTAACAGGTCAGCCACTACCTATGCTTAGTATGGGAGGTACATCTATATGGTTTACAAGTATTGGAATAGGAGTAATTTTAAGCGTAAGTGTTGGTGTAAAATCCGAATTGGAAAAAAATAAAACACAAGCATTAGAAAAGGAGGTAGAACTTGCTTAAAGTAATTATCAGCGGAGGAGGCACAGGTGGGCATATTTTCCCGGCTATAGCTATTGCCAATGCCTTAACAAGCAAATACAACCAAGTAGATATTTTGTTTGTAGGCGCTTTAGGTAAAATGGAAATGGAAAAGGTACCTGCAGCAGGGTATCGAATTGAGGGCTTAAATATTACAGGTATTAAGCGAAGCCTTTCATTAAGTAACCTAGTATTCCCGTTTAAGCTATGGCAGAGCATTAGAAAAGCAAGAAAAATTATTAAACAGTTTAAGCCCGATGTTGTTGTGGGGGTTGGAGGCTTTGCCAGTGGTCCTTTATTGTATGCTGCTGCACAACTAAATATACCGTCTCTTATTCAAGAGCAAAATTCATATCCGGGCATCACTAATAAGTTATTGGCTAAAAAGGCTTCAGTTATTTGTGTTGGGTACGACAATATGGATAAATACTTTCCAAAAGAAAAAATTATTCTTACGGGTAATCCGGTAAGAAATGATATTATAAGTATGAGCGGAAAGCGAGAAAGAGGTATTGAACATTTTAAATTAAAGGAAGGTGTAAAAACGGTATTGGCTGTTGGGGGGAGCTTAGGTTCAAAAACCATCAATGAAAGTATTATAAATAACCTGAATAAATTTGCAGATAATAATATTCAATTAATTTGGCAAACCGGAAAAACATTCTTTGAAACAGCACAAAATGCAGTAGAAAAATATAACAATAAGGGGATATACGCATTTGATTTTATATCAAAAATGGACTATGCTTATGCCGCTGCCGATATTGTGGTTTCACGTGCCGGAGCCAGTTCTGTTTCAGAATTGGCTATTGTTGGTAAGGCTGCTATACTAATACCTTATCCTTTTGCAGCCGAAGATCATCAAACAAAAAATGCACAAGCTTTAGTAAGTCACCATGCGGCTATCTTATTGCCTGACCGAGAAGCACCGGAAAAGTTAGGAAATACAATATTCAATTTAATAGATAATGACGAGCAAAGAGAAAAGTTAGAAAGAAATATACATCAATTTGCAATAACTAACTCGGCAGAAATAATAGCTACCGAAATTTTTCATTTAGGAAATAAAAATAAAGAGTAAGAAAGTGATAGAACAAATAAAACAGGCATATTTTATTGGTATTGGTGGCATTGGAATGAGTGCTATTGCCCGTTTCTTTAAAATGGTGGGGATTCATGTATCGGGCTATGATAAAACTCCTTCGAGTCTTACAGATGAACTAATTAAGGAAGGTATTGATATTCACTTTGAAGATAATATATCGCTTGTAAATGAACGTATTATTAACCAAAATAATAATCAAACCCTTATTGTTGTAACACCTGCTATCCCGGCTAATCATAAGGAGTATCAGTATTTTCAGATGCATCACTATATGATCAAAAAAAGAGCTGAAGTATTAGGACTAATAACTGCCAAAACATTTACTGCTGCTATAGCAGGAACTCACGGAAAAACCACCACCACCACCATGTTGTCGCACATCTTAAAATCATCAGGTTACAGTGTAACTTCATTTATGGGTGGAATAGCCAAAAACTATAAGACTAACTTTTTGGCCGGAAACGAATATTCAGAAAAGGATGAAAAGGAAAATAGTGTGTGTTTGCTCATGGATGTTCTATCACCTACGGTTGTTGAGGCTGACGAGTATGATCGATCATTCCTGACTTTGCACCCTGATGTAGCTATTGTAACTTCGGTAGATGCCGACCACCTTGATATATATGGCAGTAGAGAACAAATGAGTGAATCTTTTAGCCTTTTTACATCACAGATAAAACAATTTGGTACACTCATAACAAAACTGGGCTTAGCCTATACACCACAACCTAATAATAATGTTAAGGTTTATAATTACTCTTTAAATACTCGAACCAATTTCTATACTACTAATATTCGAATACAGGAAGGTAAGTATATATTCGATTACATTAGTGATATAGAGAATATTGCGGATATTACACTTGATCTCCCTGGATTACATAATGTTGAAAATGCCGTTGCGGCTATTGCCGTGGCTCAAATTATGGGAGTGTTGCCTTTAGATATTAAAAAATCATTAATGAACTTTAAAGGCGTAGAAAGAAGATTTGATGTAAGAATATCACAAAAAGATTTTGTATATATTGATGATTATGCACACCACCCTGAAGAAATAAAAACTTTTGTCAGTTCCGTTAAATTATTGTACCCGAATAAAAAAATTACAGGTATTTTTCAGCCTCACTTATATACCCGTACACGTGATTTTGCTGAAGAATTTTCATTAAGTTTATCTCTATTAGATGAGGTTATTTTATTGGAAATTTATCCGGCACGCGAGCTTCCTATTGAAGGGGTAAGTTCTGAAATGTTACTTCAGAAAATTACATGCCCAAAAAAGAGTGTAATGTCAGTAAATGAAGTGCTTGAATATTTAAAACAAAACCCAATGCAAGTGTTGCTTACTATTGGAGCAGGTGATATTGATAGGTTAGTAAAACAAATCGAAAATCTATATATCAATAGCCATGAAACTAAATAAAAAGATACAAAATATACTTGTTTTCTCCCTGTGGTCTTTGGCTGTCATTGGGCTACTTGTTGTTTTGGGTTTTACTTCAAAGGCCCTTGACCATCGCTCGGTTTCAAAAGTTGATATTGAAATAAAAAATATTGACGAACATCAATTTATAACTAATGAAAATGTTCTTGCCTTGTTACACGAAAATAACCCTGAACTTATAGGCAGCAACATGGAAAATGTTGATATAGCCCGTATTGAACGTATGTACAACACTAACCCTTATATTGCCAATGCCGAAGTTTTTAAGAAAATAAATGGAGAATTGCAGATTGAAATAACTACCAAAAGACCTATTGCCCGTATTATAAATTTTAATAATGAAAGTTTTTATTTAGACGAAGATGGTTACTTAATGCCTTGGTCAAGTCAATACACTGCCGATTTGCCTGTATTTACCGGAAATATTTATGAAAGCTATGATTTATGTAATAGCATTAATTACAGCAAGATTGATATTAACGACTCGGTGTTAATAAAAAACAACCTATACGGCATTTATCTCTTTGCTAAATATTTAGCTTCAAACGAGTTTTGGAATGCACAAATTGTTCAGGTTTTTATTGATAAAGATGTTGAATTGATTCCTCGTGCAGGCAGCCATACCATTGTACTTGGAGATTTTAGAGATATCGATTCAAAGATGAATAACTTATTTAAATTTTATCAAACCGGATTGAGTAAAGTGGGTTGGAACATATATGAAAAAATAAATTTAAAGTATAAAAATCAAATAATTTGCACCAAGATAAGTGCAAATAAAGAATTAGAAAATTAATTAATTTATATTAAATAATGGCTAGTGATCAATATATAGTTGGATTAGATGTAGGCACCACAAAAATTGTTGCCATAGTTGGTAAGCTTAATGAGTTTGGTAAAGTTGAAATACTAGGCTTAGGTAAGACAGAATCTGTTGGAGTAATGCGCGGACAAGTGGCCAATATTGAACGCACGGTACAATCCATTAGAGTTGCGGTTGAAGAGGCCGAACAAAAAACAGGTGTTCCTATTAAAGTTGTTAATGTTGGTATTGCCGGTCAACATATAAAAAGTATTCAACATAATGGAATAAGAACCCGTACCGATTCTGATGTAGAAATTAACCAGAATGATATTGATGCTTTGATTGATGATATGTATAAGCTGGCAATGATGCCGGGCGAAAATATAATTGATGTTATTCCACAAGAATATATGGTGGATAACGAATCAGGCATAAAAGAACCTATAGGGATGAGCGGTCGTAGGCTGGAAGCCAACTTCCATATTATTACAGGTCAGGTTGCCGCAATTAATAATTTGGTAAAATGTGTAAAAAAAGCCGGATTAGAAATAAGCGCAATAACACTTGAACCATTAGCCTCGGCCGATGCAGTTCTTAGCAATGAAGAGAAAGAAGCCGGAGTTGTTTTGGTTGATATTGGTGGAGGTACTACCGATATTGCAATTTTTCAAGACTCTATTATCAGACATACTTCCGTAATACCGTTTGGAGGTAATGTAATTACTGAAGATATTAAAGAAGGATGTACAATAATTAAAGGACAGGCAGAGTTGTTGAAAATTAAATTCGGTTCCGCCTTAGCCAGCGAAAATCAAGAAAACGAAATCGTTTCAATACCGGGACTCAGAGGCAGAGAGCCTAAAGAAATTACTATTCGAAATCTTTCGCATATAATTCAGGCTCGAATGGAAGAAATTATTGAGAATGTTTATTACGAAATTAAAAACTCAGGATATGAGAAAAAACTCATAGCCGGAATAGTGATAACCGGAGGAGGTGCTCAGTTAAAGCATATCAACCAGTTAGTTGAATATATAACAGGCATGGATACCCGAATAGGATACCCTACCGAACATTTGGGCAAAAGTAATGAAGATGTTACCAGCCCAATGTATGCCACCGGGGTTGGTTTGGTAATTAGAGGGTTTGAAGCTTTAAAGTTAAGCAATAAAGCAAATCAAAGTCAACATGAAGACATCAAAGAAGAGGATAATAATATAGAGGAAACAAAGCCAAAAGTTACCGGCCACTCAAGCGGTAACAAAAAAGGAGGTTGGTTAGAAAAACTTTTGGAAAAAACCAGACAAATGTTTGATGATGACGCACAATAAAATAAGTAAATAATATAAATCTAAATAATAAATACCATGGAAAATGATTTAATAAATTTTGATCTTCCCAGAGAAACCGGTTCTTCAATAATAAAGGTTATCGGTGTTGGCGGTGGCGGTTGCAATGCAGTCGATCACATGTATCGTCAAGGAATTAAGGGAGTTGATTTTATAGTGTGTAACACCGATCAACAAGCTTTAGATAAAAGCCCTGTACCTACCAAAATTGCATTGGGGGCTACCTTAACCGAGGGGCTGGGTGCCGGTTCAAATCCGGAAGTAGGAAGAAATTCGGCTATCGAAAGCATTGAGGAAGTAAAAAGATATTTGGACAAAAGAACCAAAATGATTTTTATCACTGCCGGAATGGGCGGTGGCACAGGTACCGGTGCTGCTCCGGTAATCGCAAAAGCAGCAAAAGATATGGGTATTCTTACAGTTGCCATAGTTACAATTCCGTTTGGCTTCGAAGGAAGAAGAAGAAAGGCACAGGCCGAAACTGGAATAGAAGAACTTAAAGCAAATGTTGATACTCTACTTATAATTTGCAATGATAAGCTTAGAGAGATATACGGAAATCTAAAAATGACAGAGGCCTTTGGAAATGCCGATAATGTACTAACTACAGGAGCTAAGGGTATAGCTGAAATTATTACAGAAAAGTTACACGTTAATACCGATTTTGCTGACATCCAAACAGTATTAAAAGACAGTGGTGTTGCAATTATGGGTAGTGCTGAAGCATCAGGCGAAAACAGAGCTTTACGCGCTGTAGAAATGGCTATGAACTCTCCGCTGTTGAACGATAGTGATATTAAAGGTGCCAGACATGTTTTATTGAATATTAAGTGTGGTGGTGGTGAGAATGAAATTGATTTTGATGAGTTTGGAGAAATTACCGACTATCTTCAAGAGGCGGCAGGAGGAACTGCTGAAGTTATTCAAGGATGGGGTATAGATGAGACTTTGGAAGATAAAGTAGTTGTAACCATTATCGCCACCGGTTTCGTAAATAAAAATATGGGAAATAAAGAGTCAGCTCCAATACCAAGCAGAAAAGTCTTGTCCTTAAATGATGATGTTAAACCAACCCTAACCCCCAACCCTGTAAATGAAAAAAGCAATACAGTGTCCGAGCCTATATTAGTAAATAAAGCCGGTATCCTTGATAAGGCTGAAGAAGCAACAGGTGTTATTAGTAGTGTTGAGCAAAATACTCAGAAAGTAGAAACCAATGAAGTGGATTTTAACAACGAGGAGCCTGTACTTAAAATTAATAATGAAAATACAATTACCACTGAGGAAAATTCGGAACAAATAAAAAGGGCGGCCGATAGAGTGGCCAGATTGAAGGATTTTAACTTTAAGTTGGCAAAAAATAATTTACATGAAATGGAGAACACTCCGGCATACAAAAGAAAAAATGTTCCTTTAGATAATACAACTCACTCCTCAGCCTCTCAAGTATCAAGATATACCCTATCTGAAGGTGAGGATAAGAAAATAGAAATAAAACCTAACAATTCGTTTTTACATGATAATGTTGATTGAGAACTAAGGGGGATTAAACCAAAAAGGCAGGTCAATTGACCTGCCTTTTTGATTATTAACCAATCAATCTAACAATGTAATATTTATTTGGTGGATTTATTATTTGTTTTATTCTCTTTGTATCTTTTATCAGGCGTACCATCCATTTTAAGCGTTTTATTGGATTTATATCTTTTATCAGGCGTACCATCCTTCTTCAAAATTGGTTTACTCCCGGTTGTGGTTGAGTTACCGTTGGCTTTTTGATTTACTTCTGTTTTGCTTGCAGGGGTTTTTGTAGCCTGTGTACTTCTTTCTTGCTTGGCCTCGGCAGACACAGGTTTTACAGTGGTTTTCACTGGCGTAAGCTTAACATTGGTAGGGGGCTGTGTTTCCTTAGTAGCGTTTTGGGCGTAGGAAAACTGCAGAGCAGCTATCATTAAGGCAGCTAACACTGAAAATAATTTCTTTTTCATTTTATTTACAAATTAATGATTTTTATTAAGATAATTACAAGAATTATGCCATTTATCATATATTATGCCAAGCCCGTTACTTTACCATTTACAATATCTATTTGTAAAGCCTGAGGCACTTTTGGTAGTCCGGGCATACGCATAATTTCTCCGGCAACTGCCACTATAAATCCTGCTCCACGATTAATAATTAAATTTTCAATATTTAATGTAAAATCGCTGGCTACACCATAATTGCTTGCATCATCGCTAAAGGAGTATTGGGTTTTGGCAATACAAACCGGAAGGTCTGATAAACCTAATTCATTTATCTTTTTCAATGATGTTTCAGCTTTTTTTGACAGTGATATATCTTTACCGCGATAAATTTTAGTAACTATTTTTCTTAACTTATCTGGAATAGAATCGTTTAAATCGTAAGTGTGGTTGAGCGGTTTTGATGGCTTTTTCTCAACTACCTCAACCACCTTGTGAGCCAATGCTACAGCACCCTTTCCACCTTCTGCAAAACCATTGTTTAAGGCAAATTCAGCACCTCTGTCGTTGCACCATTTTTCTACATAATCCATTTCTTCTTTAGTGTCAAAGCTATACTGATTAAAAGCCACAATTACACTTTGGCCAAAGTTTTGCATATTTTCCAGATGTCTTTCCAGATTTTTCAGTCCGGTTTGTAAACCTTTCATGTTAGGATTTTTAATTTCCTCCACAGGGACACCACCATGCATTTTCAAGGCTTGCGATGTGGCCACTAGAACGGTTGCTTTTGGGGCAATGCCTGCATGGCGGCATTTAATATTCAAAAACTTTTCGGCCCCAAGGTCAGCAGCAAATCCGGCCTCGGTAATGGTATAATCGCTAAAGGTCATGGCCATTTTTGTTGCAATTACAGAGTTGCAACCATGCGCAATATTGGCAAAAGGTCCGCCATGAACAAAAGCAGCTCCACCTTCAAGTGTTTGAACCAAATTAGGGTTTAGGGCATCTTTCAGCAATACAGTTATAGCTCCACCAATTCCTAAATCGGCTACTGTAAAAGGTTTGTTATCGGCTGTATATCCTAACAGAATATTATCAATTCTCTTTCTTAAATCATCCAAGTTTCTTGATAAACAGAAAATAGCCATAATTTCAGAAGCTGCGGTAATATCAAATCCTGCCTCTTGTGGTATTCCGTTGCTTGAACCGTTTAATCCGCTAACAATATATCGTAACGAGCGGTCGTTAACATCAAGTACTCTTTTCCAGGTAATTTGTTTTAAGGCTTTACCGGAACTACGATTGTAATATTGATAATTATCCAACAAAGCCGCAATCATATTGTTGGCTGATGTTATGGCATGAAAGTCACCTGTAAAATGTAAGTTAATATCTTCCATTGGTACTACCTGTGAGTATCCTCCTCCACAAGCCCCACCTTTCATACCAAAGCAAGGCCCCAGCGAAGGCTCGCGAAGCGCAACAATAGCATTTTTGCCAATGTGTTTTAAGCCCTGAACCAATGCTACACTCATCGTTGTTTTGCCTATTCCGGCCTTGGTTGGGGTAATGGCAGTTACTAAAATTAAATTTGATTTTGACACACGCTCTTCATTTATTTCTTCTAAACTAATTTTAGATTTGTAATGACCGTATGGTATGATGTGTTCTGAGGGGATTCCCAATTCTGAGGCTACATCGCCTATAAGTCTGAGTTTAGCCCCTTGAGCTATTTCTATGTCTGATTTCATTATAGATATATTTAGAAATTATTGAACAATAATAATTAAAAGTTAAGCTATTTCCATAATTTATTTCTAAAAATGGAAATGGTCTAAACAAATATTGGCTTAATTTTTTTTATTTGGTAAGTGAAATATGATTAACCCCACTAGGATAAGGCTTTTCGAGCAAATTAACTATTTGCATAAAGGTTTGATGATTGTGTACAAAATCTATCTGTTGCAAATCAATTACTAGCACTTTAAGCTGGGGCATAGCCTGTATAAAACTTAAATAACCCTGTTGAATTTTCTCTAAATATTCGGGCTTTATTTCTTTTTCGTATTCGCGACCTCGTTTTAAAATATTATGTTGCAGTTGTTCAGTATTTCTGTATAAATATATTAGTAAATCAGGCTTGGGTAATGACGAGGCAATAATCTCAAACAAACGTTGGTATAAAAATAGCTCATCTTCTTTCAAATTATTTCCTGCAAAAATCAGACTCTTATAAATAAAATAATCTGCAATTGAAATATTATTAAACAAGTCTAAATTGATGAGTTCATTTTTTAATTGTGTATAACGGTCGGCCAAAAAACTTAATTCTAAAGGAAAAGCAAACTTATCGGGAGTTTTGTAGAAATCCGGTAAAAAGGGATTGTCAGAAAACTGTTCCAAAATAAGTTTAGCATTAAAATATTTGGCCAGCATAGTGCTAAGTGTAGTTTTACCGGCTCCAATGTTTCCTTCAATGGCAATAAAATTATACAACATTCTGCAAAATTATAACTTTAAGTTGGTTTCAGTAACAATACTTGTATCGCTACAATTTTTTAGCAATTGTTTGTTACTTTGCTGTAGCTTGGGATGAATAAAATCAGGGGCAATGTCATTTAAAGGAACTAAAGTAAATCTACGTTGGTGTAAGTACGGATGTGGAATATGTAAGTTTTGCAAATCAATAACTTTATTTTGGTAATATAAAATATCAATATCAATAATCCGTGCTCCCCAATGCTCATAATTATCAGGCCTCCCCATTTGTTTTTCTATTTGTTTAAGAGTCAATAACAAATCTGTTGGTGTTAATGTGCTTTGCACTTGCATAACCATATTTAAAAAATCGGGCTGATGTGTATTGCCCCAAGCAGCAGTATGATATATTTTTGATTGGGCAATAATATGAATACTGTTTTTTTGCAATAATTCCTTTGCTCTCCTTAACTGTTCTAAAGGCAAGTTAAGGTTTGAACCTAATAATAAATAGGATATAAACATTTATGATTAAATAGTGCTTTATTATAACTGCAAAAGTAAATCTAAATTTACAATACCTAGTGAGTATTATATGTGCTTTCTTTGAAATATACATCTAAATTAAAAAAATTACTACTTGATATTGCTATAAATATATACTTTAGCAATGTGATAAACCGTTTTCGTCAAATATTTGATTATTTGGGTTTTTTAATACACTCTTATAATAGTCATGGCATACATTCGCCCTTTGTTTTTAGTCTTTATAACGAAGTACTGAATGTAAAAAAAGAGTATTATTGTTTTGAGGAAATAGAAAAATTACGAACTTCTTATTTGAATAATAAACAACTCATTGAGATGCTTGACTACGGAGCAGGTTCGGTATTAGGAAAAAGTAATAAACGTAAAATATCTGATATAGCAAATACCTCTTTACAATCTGTAAAACATGCCACCTTGCTTTTTAGACTTGTTGAATATTTTAAACCACAAAATATTATTGAGTTGGGGACTTCATTTGGTATTACTACTTGTTACATGGCCGGTGTTTCAAAGCAAATAAAAGTCATAACTATAGAGGGAAACCCTGCTATTGCCAAAATAGCCCAAATGGGCTTTAATAAATTAAATCTTGATAATATTAAACTAATATGTGGCAGTTTTGAAAATCATTTTGAGGAAGTCTTAAAAGAAACCGGAACTGTTGATTTTATTTTGTTTGACGGTAACCATCGTTATGAACCAACCATAAGATACTTTAAGCAGGCCTTGAAGTATAAAAACCAACATAGCGTGTTTATTTTTGATGATATATATTGGTCGCTTGAAATGAAGAAGGCTTGGCAGGAAATAATCCAATCTCCCCAGGTTACTGTAAGTATAGATTTGTTTGATATGGGGATTGTATTTTTTAAACAAGGTCAGCACAAACAACATTTTAAATTGCGTATATAATAATATTGGGTTAAAAATATCACAAAGCAATTGTGAAATTATCTGTTGAAATGAGTTAAGATGTTATTATCTAACTAAATTAAATGTTTTACATTTGCTTATTTGCCATTCATAATTTTTTCTACGATAAGAATACAAAATACTGATTTGAGTATTTCGATTCTTTTCTCAAAATCTTTTCAAACGGTATTGCCGATGTTCTTTATATGCCATCTCTCTATTTGCTTTTATAGCTGTAATTACCGCATTTAGTAAACATTAGTTATGGTGGCAATTTGGGAAGTTGATGCGTTATTATTTCTATAAAACTCACTAATAAACTACTTGCTGAAAATTTTTGTTGATATGGGAAATGAATTAATGTTAAGTCCGGACAGAACAATTATATGTTAGATTAACTATTTGTTTACATGAGTATTGCTTATAAAATACAGTGATAGTGGGAATACGGTTTTGAGAACATATAAGGATAGCTTTGTACCCTATTTTGATACAAAAACACAACACTATTTGTAAGACTATGAAAATATAAACAGAAGGAAATATGAAGCTTAGGTGTTATTGAAATTACTACTTTTTATTATGCTTTAGCACCTCAATAAGTTTATGGTCAAATATCTTAACTCCATTTTGGTTCAGGTGATGCGAATCATAAAAATCCAGAGAATCATTTAAATCCACCATCTCATTAAAATTATAATATTTACCGTAGCTTTGCATTAAACTGTCAAAATATGAAGTGTTTATGTAGCTGCTGTAATTAGCTTTCGGAATAGGAGCATAAACAAGAATTAAATCAATATGATTATTTTTAATCATACTTACTATTTCGTTAAATGTTTTAAGCTGATAATCGGTAATAGCTATTTTGGTTTTCTCGTATTTTTTGGGCGAGTAATAAGTAATTTTTCTTTCTACAAAACCACCTGGAATATATTTATCATCACCTTTCTCTATCGGTTCTTTATACGAATTGTCAATTCCTAATAAGTCGTTCCAATAGCCATAAATTAAGGTGTTATATGTTTTTACATTATTGACTTTAAAAGCCATCTTTAACGAGTTTAAATCGTTCTTGTCATTAGCAATTAGGTCAAGTGATGACTCAACACCATCGGCCGTAAAAGTATTAGGATAAACCTCATAAATAATCAACTTCGGATTTAATGTTTTTAAATACCGGTCAAGTAGAATTTTTGTTTGGGTTGGAGTTTGAGAGCTGGAGCCTAAGTTAAATGACCTTATGCCGGCTTCTTCAAAAATTCGAGTATCAAAACCGCGATACGCATGAGATGAACCTAAAAACAATACATCTACGTTTTTATAATTATTGATATCGGCTACTCTCGAGTGCAGATGACCGTACGAGCCTTTCCAATAATTAATACTTGGCTTAAATACCGGATGCACAAAGCGCCCAAAGAACAATATCATTACCACATAAAATACAGCACTTGAAAGAGTAAAAATTAAGAGGGTGTTAAGGAATTTCTTCATGGCTAACCGGTTAAAATTGGAAATAAATAAACGGAGACTCTACCGAAGGCATAAACAATCCAATGGCAAAAACTATTAGAGCATAAAAAGCCCATCTAGTTATTCTGGGCCATTTATGACCAATATAAGCAATGGCATATTGTTGTTCTCTACCTTTCCATTCTACCAGTAAAAATGCTATAACCAGTACAATTACAGCAACAGATTTCTTTATATCTGTATAATGAGGTAAACTAAATATTGAAGAAGAAAATATTTGTGAAATAATCTGTATGGCATGGCTTAAACTTTCTGCTCTGAAAAAAATCCAGGCAAACACCGTTAACGCAAAGGTAATAGCCATTTGCATAAATTCTTTAAGAGTTGGCATTAATTTACCTTGAGCCACAATTTCCATATTATTTCTATTATTGTTAGTTAACAATAAGGGTAAAAAATAAATAGCATTTAAAGCTCCCCAAATAATAAATGTCCAGTTAGCGCCATGCCAAAAACCGCTTACAATAAAAATAATAAAAGTATTGCGCACTTTCATCCAAGTTCCGCCTTTGCTACCACCTAAGGGTATATATAAATAGTCTCTGAACCAGCTCGACAGAGAAATATGCCAACGTCTCCAAAACTCAGCAATATCTCTGGAGAAATACGGATAAGCAAAATTACGCAGTAGCTCAACACCAAACAAGCGTGCCGTACCCAAGGCTATGTCGGAGTATCCCGAGAAATCACCATAAATTTGGAAAGTGAAAAAAATAGCCCCAACAAATAATGTACTTCCCGAATAGTCGGCCGAATGATTAAAAATATGATTGGCATATTCCGCACAATTGTCAGCAATAACAATCTTTTTAAACAAGCCCCAGAGTATTTGCCTTAAGCCGTCAACTGCGCGTAAGTAATCAAAGTGCCGTTGCTTTTTAATTTGTGGAAGCAAATGCGTAGCTCTTTCAATTGGTCCTGCCACCAATAAAGGGAAGAAACTAACAAACACGGCATAATCAACAAAATTACGCTCGGCTTTAATACGGTTTTTGTAAATATCAATAACATACGATAGTCCATGAAAGGTATAAAATGAAATCCCAACAGGTAAAATTACACTTAGTGTCCAAGGATTTACTTTAAAACCAAACCCGCCTAAAAGCTCGGCAAAAGACTCTGCAAAGAAATTGTAATATTTAAATATACCAAGAAAACCAAGATTAACGATAATACTGAGCCAAAACCAAAATTTCTTTTTTGAATGGTTTAAGGCATCCTGCATTTTAAGCCCTGTAAAAAAATCCAATAGGGTAGAAAACACAAGCAAGAACAAAAAGCGCCAATCCCAACATGAATAGAAAAAATAGCTTGAAACAAGCAGCAAGGCATTTTGAAGCTTCAAACTTTTGTTAGCAACAAACCAATATAATACAAAAACAATGGGTAAAAAAATGGCAAAATCAATGGAGTTAAAAAGCATCTTATCTTTTGGTCAATTTTATATTTTTAGATGAATTGAATAAACACATATCCAACCACCAAACTATTATAAAGTCTTTAAGAACACTCAAACAAATAAAGTCCCAAAAACTGCGCTGCAATTATACATAAATTTGTGGAAAATATAGTATAGTTTTAAGTGTACGGGTGATAGTTTGATTAACAATAAATAATAATATCAATTATACTCTAATCTATACAATTGATAGTTGGAGTATTATGGAATATATTCAAAAAATTCTCATCTTTGCGCGTATTTATAAGTTATGAAACGTATTTTAATTACCGGTTCCAATGGGCTTTTAGGCCAAAAGTTAGTTTATTTATTGCTTGAAATAAATAAGAAGAACCCCAATTTATATGAAATATATGCTACTTCGCGTGGCGAGAACAGGCTTATACGCAAAGAAGGATATCATTATTATGACTTAGACATTACCAATCAAGAGCAAGTCCGGCATATTTTCCATACAATTAAACCACACATTGTTATCAATACCGCAGCCATGACCAATGTTGATCAGTGCGAGATACAACACGAGGCTTGCAATTTGTTGAATATACATGCCGTAGATTTTCAAATAAAAGCGCTTGAACAATTACAGCATGAAACCATTAATTATACCCCTCATTTTATTCACTTAAGCACCGATTTTGTTTTTGATGGTGAGGCGGGGCCTTATGCTGAAACCGATAAACCAAACCCTATTTCATTTTACGGAAATTCAAAGTATCAAGCCGAGTTGTTGGTGCAGAAATCAAAATTAAATTGGGCTATTGTTAGAACTATTATTGTATATGGGGTGGTTGATAATATGAGTCGCAGCAACCTTGTTTTGTGGGCAAAAAAAGCTTTAGAAAATGGCGAAAATATTAAGGTCATTAATGATCAGTTCAGGGCACCTACCTTAGCCGAAGATTTAGCTGAAGGTTGCCTGTTAATAGCAGAGAAAAAGGCCAATGGTATTTTTAATATCAGCGGCAAACATACCTATAGTATATTAGAATTGGTTAATCAAATAGCTGATTTTTGGCACTTAAACAAAGATTTAATTCAAGTAGTATCCTCACAAACGCTCAATCAACCGGCCAAAAGACCACCACGCACAGGTTTCGTTTTAGATAAAGCTATTCATACTTTAGGGTATCAACCTAAGACTTTTCAAGAAGGTTTAGTTATAGTTGATAAACAGCTTAAAATGAGAGATTTATGATGTTTGTGGTAACCGGATATTTTCAATTGTTATAAAAATATAACTTTTGTATAGAGTTTATAAATTTAGTAATTTTGGGCAATTTTTTATCTAATAAAATCTATTAACACTAAAAAAAATGGCTACTAAAAAAGAAGCAACACAGCCAACTAATGCAGTAAACAGCAACAATGCTGCTGCTACAAATGGCAACCAGGGTATGTTTGCAGCCGTATTATCTCGTTTAGATATGGCTTTTTCAAAACTAAACCCTTCTTATAATTTTCAACAAATCATAAAAAATCCGCAAAAGCAGGTAATTGTTAGTTTACCGGTAATGATGGATAACGGAAAAATTGAAGTCTTTCAAGGATATAGAGTTATACATAGCATGGCATTAGGCCCTTCAAAAGGTGGTATTAGGTATGCAATGGATGTTGATATGGATGAGGTAAAAGCATTAGCCGCATGGATGACGTTTAAATGTGCCATAGCTAATTTGCCTTATGGTGGTGCAAAGGGAGGAATTCAGTGCGACCCACGCAAACTCTCGGTAGGTGAGTTAGAACGATTAACTAGAGCCTATACCTCTGCTATGGCCGATGTTTTTGGTGTAAATAAAGATATTCCTGCTCCTGATATGGGTACAGGAAAGCGTGAAATGGCGTGGATTGTGGATACTTTTTCTAAAATTCGTGGCGAAGATATACCCGGAGTTGTTACCGGAAAACCTCTTACTTTGGGTGGTTCAAAAGGACGTGAGGCAGCTACCGGTCGTGGTGTTATGATTTCATGTTTAGAAGCTATGAAAAAAATTGGTATGAATAAAAAGACCGCTACTTGTGCAGTTCAAGGTTTTGGAAATGTTGGATCTAATGCTGCTCGTTTAATTGCGGCACAAGGAATTAAAGTTTTGGGGATTGGAGATCATACCGCTGCATTCTATAATCCAAAAGGAATTGATATTGACGCTGCTTTAAAATATGTAAAAGAAAATGGAGGTATTTTAAAAGGCTTTACCGGTGGAGACTTGGTTAGTAACGAAGAATTATTGCTTTCAGATGTTGATATTCTTGTTCCTGCTGCTGTACAAAACGTAATTACTGAGGATATTGCTAAAAATATGAAAGCAAGGTTAGTAGTTGAAGGTGCCAATGGTCCTACTGTGGCTGCTGCCGACCCTATTTTATACGAAAGAGAAATTACTGTAGTTCCTGATATCTTAGCTAATGGAGGAGGGGTTACCGTATCTTATTTCGAGTGGGTACAAAACAAATCCGGTCATTATTGGAGCGAGGATGAAGTAAATGCTAAACATGATGCCTCCATGTCAACTGCATTTGAGCATGTTTGGTTTAACTCAAAACAATATAAAACTAATTTACGCACAGGTGCATATATTACGGCTCTTAAAAAATTAGAGCAGGCCGTTGAATACCGTGGAAACTACTAATTGGTTTTTGTAAATATAATTTAGTTGATTAAAAAAGTGCATGATTGGTTTCATGCACTTTTTTATTTTTACTAAATACAATAGCCTGCTCGTGTTGCTATCTTTATATCAAAATATTAACAGGCACTCTAAAATTTATCTTGCTGCTTTTAATGAATAGGAGCTAATTTACTATATAAAAAAGAGACGGTTTATGATTCATAAACCGTCTCTTTTAATGAAAACAAAAACAAAAATTATTGTATTCTTACAGCTCTTTTATTTACCACAAAGTAATAGAAAGCGCCAAACAATAAAGTATTATAAAACAAATCGCCCACCACACTGTTGCCTAAAAAAGGTATTGCAGCTATATATGACTGAATTAAACCTGAAAAATCCTGAGCATACAAAGGATTGCCCGGCCAGCATGCAAAATTGGTAATTAACCAAAAAATTAATGATGAACTGAGGGATAGCGCAGCAACATTCTTTACATTTATCTTGTTTTGAATTGATGAACCTAACAAAATTGTCAATCCAAATGATAAATATACTGCCCACACAAAAGGTTGTGAGAAATAATTCATAAAAGCCGTATCTTGATATAATAGCGTATTAACCAATATGTCGCTTAAAATAAGTGCTAGAAAAGTAAGTGCAAAGGCAGTTCTTTTTTGTGATAAGAATGCACCGCCAAACAAGGCCATAGCGGCTATCGGAGTAAAATTAGGTAAGTGCGGTAACAATCTGCTAAGTGCAGCAACTAATATAAATACCAAAATAAAAATTGTTCTATTGGAAAGTTTTTTCATAGTATATCCTAATTGATTTTTTTAAAATGAATGGAACAAAGTTAACAAATACTTATAATAATCACAAATCAAGAAATTTAATTTTATTGAATGAATTAATCATAAAACTCTTAATTTGCTTTTACTTAAGAAGAAAATAATATTCATTTCTACTACTATTTCATTTTCTTTGTACTTTAAAAATTAGTAAATGAACTCAAATAAATTATTACTGCTTGATGCTTTTGCGTTGATATATAGAGCTTACTATGCTTTAATAAAAAACCCTCGTGTAACTTCCAATGGCAAAAATACCAATGCCCAGTTTGGGTTTACCAATACCTTAATAGAGCTATTAAATAAGGAAAAACCCAGTCATATGGCCATTGCTTTTGATTCACACGGGCCTACCGAGCGACATAGCGATTTCGAAGACTACAAAGCCAATCGACAGGAGGCACCCGAAGACCTATTACTTTCAATACCCGATATAAAAAAAATTGCCCAAGGGTTTAACATTGCTATTTTAGAATACTCTGGTTATGAAGCTGATGATATTATTGGAACATTAGCCAAAAAGGCCGAAGCAGAAGGGTTTGAAGTATTAATGGTAACACCTGATAAAGATTACGGACAGTTGGTGAGCGACAAAATACGCATTTACAAACCTCCTGCATTTGGCAACAAGGCCGAAATAATTGGCGAAAAGGAGGTATGCGAAAAGTGGGGTATTAGCAGTGTTTCGCAGGTTATTGATATACTGGGATTAATGGGCGATGCTTCTGATAATATTCCCGGTATTCCGGGAGTAGGCGAGAAAACGGCCGTTAAACTCCTTAACCAATACGGAACCTTAGAAAATGTGCTGGAAAATGCTTATTTAATTAAAGGAAGCATTGGAGAAAAGGTGCGTGCCGGTAAAGAAATGGCCATTATGAGCAAGAAATTGGCAACTATAATTTTAAACGTACCGGTAGAGTTTAATGCCGAGCAATTTAAAGTGAAAGAGATTGATAAAGAAGGCCTAAACCGGATTTTTTCAGAACTTGAATTTAACACCCTGGGCAAACGAATTTTGGGCGATAGTTTTACCGTAGTTAATTCCGGTGTAAGGCCGGTTAAACCTGGCGATTTGTTTAATAACGAAAAAAATAAGGAACAAACCACCATAGAAACTGCCACCGAAGAAGTGGTTGCTTATGAAGGGCTTACAGCAGAAAAAAATATTACAAATACTCCGCATGAGTATATGATTGTACAAGGCATTGATGAGGTAAAAAAGTTGATTGAGGTTTTAATGCAACAACAGCTTATTTGTTTTGATACCGAAACTACCGGGCTTGATACACATACAGCCGAAATTGTGGGGATGAGTTTTTCAGTACAAAAAAACAAAGCTTGGTATGTTCCGTTCCCGGAACTAAAAGAAAGTGCTGAGAAGTTAATGCAAGAGTTCAAAACTCTGTTCAGCAAACCGGATATAACATGGGTGGGACATAATTTAAAGTATGATTTGCTTATCATTAAACATTATGGAATAGAACCGAAAGGTAATATTTTTGACACCATGCTGGCTCATTATCTAGTTGACCCGGACAGCAGACGTAATATGGATTTACTAAGCATTAAATATTTAGGATATGAGCCGGTAAGTATTGAGGAACTCATAGGTAAGAAAGGTAAAAACCAATTAAGTATGCGTCAAGTAGAGCTTCATAAAATTGCCGAGTATGCTGCTGAAGATGCTGACGTAACGCTACAGCTTAAAGATGTTTTTGAACCATTGGTAAAGGATAAGATGGTCGAAGATATTTTATATAAGATTGAAAATCCATTGGTTAAAGTTCTTACCGATATGGAGTTTGAGGGAATAAAAATTGATACTGACTTTTTGAATAACTACTCGCAAGAGCTAACAAAACAAGCTATAGAAAGCGAAGAAAACGTGTTTCAGCAAGCCGGTGTACGTTTTAATTTAGCCTCTCCAAAACAATTGGGCGAAATTCTTTTTGAGCACCTTAACCTTGACCCGAAAGCAAAAAAAACACGCACCGGACAGTATGCCACTGGCGAAGAAGTCCTTTTGAAACTTGCAGGAAAACATCAAATCGTAAATGATATTTTATCTTTTAGGGAATTAACAAAACTAAAAAATACTTATGTTGATGCCTTGCCTTTGTTGGTAAATACTAATACGCAACGAATACACACTTCATATAATCAGGCATTGGTTAATACCGGTCGTTTAAGCTCAAACAATCCTAATTTGCAAAATATTCCGGTACGTACTGCCTTGGGGCGTGAAATTCGCAAAGCTTTTATTGCACGTAATAGTGATTATAAGCTTATGTCGGCCGATTATTCGCAAATTGAGTTGAGGATAGTAGCGGCTATTAGTGGCGACACAAATATGTGCAATGCATTTAAACAAAGTAAAGATATTCATACAGCCACAGCAGCTAAAGTATTTAATGTGCCCGAAGAGGAGGTAAGTAAAGAAATGAGGTATAAAGCCAAAAGTGTTAATTTCGGGATTATATACGGACAGGGTGCTTTTGGGTTAGCTCAAAATCTATCAATCAGCCGAACCGAAGCCAAAGAACTAATTGATAACTATTTCCTTCAATATCCTGCGGTAAAATGGTATATGGATAAGCAAATAGCATTTGCCAAAACCCATGGCTATGTCCAAACCATTTGGGGCCGAAAGCGTTGGCTAAGCGATATTAACTCCGGAAATGCCGTAGTTCGCGGTTTTTCTGAACGAAATGCCATAAATATGCCTATTCAAGGGAGTGCAGCCGATATGATAAAACTGGCTATGATAAATATTCATGCTAAAATGAATGAAATGAATTTAAAGTCAAAAATGTTGTTACAAGTACATGATGAATTGGTGTTTGATGTTCATTTTTCAGAAATAGAATTATTAAAAAATTTGGTATTAACTGAAATGCGTACCGCCATGCCGCTCCCAAACGATGTTCCTGTTGAAGCCGAAGTAGGCATAGGAAGTAATTGGCTCGAGGCACATTAACGATGAATCAAGAAAGTATGGAGATAGGATTGTACTATAATACACAATTATGGACTTATTTTAAACAGAGGTCTAGGATAAAAATCCCTAATGTATAACCAATACAATAAATAATTCAACAGAGAAAATAATAAAAAGCTATTTTTAAAGTCAGAATAATAAAAAAATTAACTTATTGATTAGTAGCTAATTATAAAAATTGAGCCTGAAAATAGCTATAAAACTATTCATAAATATTAAACAGATTTGTTTTGTTTTAATTTAATTTTTTTCTTTGCCAATTATTAACTAAAAAAATATAATAATATGTCAGAAATTGCAAACAAAGTAAAAGCAATAATAGTAGATAAGTTAGGAGTAGATGAAAAAGAAGTTACTTCTGAGGCTAGTTTTACCAATGACCTTGGCGCAGATTCACTAGACACGGTAGAATTGATTATGGAATTTGAAAAAGAATTCAATATTGCCATTCCGGATGATCAGGCCGAAAACATTAGCACAGTTGGTCAGGCGGTTGCTTATATTGAAGCTAACGTAAAATAATCAAATACCGAATATATGACATTAAAACGGGTTGTAATTACAGGGTTAGGAGCCTTAACTCCACTTGGCAATAATGTAAACGATTATTGGCAAGGATTAATTAACGGAGTTAGTGGCGCTGCTCCAATTACACGTTTTGATGCATCTAAATTTAAAACCCGTTTTGCGTGCGAAGTTAAAGGCTTCGACCCTCTTCAATTTTTTGACAGAAAGGAAGCACGCAAAATGGATCCTTTTACACATTATGCATTAGTTGTGGTAGAAGAAGCCATGAAAGATGCAAACATAGACACCTCTGCCATTGATGTAGATAGGGCAGGTGTTATTTGGGGGTCAGGAATTGGAGGTTTGCAAACTTTTCAGGACGAATGTTTTGAATTTGCCAAGGGCGATGGAACTCCGCGTTTTAACCCTTTCTTTATTCCTAAAATGATAGCTGATATTGCCTCTGGTCATATCTCTATTAAATACGGTTTAAGGGGGCCAAACTTTACCACCGTTTCTGCTTGTGCCTCTTCTTCCAATGCGCTAATTGATGCTTTTAATTACATTCGTCTTAATAAAGCTGATATTATTGTTTCGGGAGGTTCAGAGGCTGCTGTTAACGAAGCTGGAGTTGGCGGATTTAATGCCCTACAGGCTTTAAGTACACGAAACGATTCGCCTGAAACGGCTTCGCGTCCTTTTGACCTTGACCGTGATGGTTTTGTATTAGGCGAGGGCGCTGGCTGTGTTATTCTTGAAGAATACCAACATGCCATTAATAGAGGAGCAAAAATTTATGCTGAGATAGTAGGCGGTGGCATGAGTGCCGATGCTTATCATATGACAGCCCCACATCCTGAAGGAATTGGCGCCTACAATGTTATGAAAAATGCACTGAGCGATGGTAATATTAAACCCGAAGAAATTGATTATATCAATGTACACGGCACTTCCACACCAATAGGCGACCCTCAAGAAATAAAAGCTATTGAAAAAGCTTTTGGGGAGCATGCTTATGAGCTTAACATCAGCTCTACCAAATCAATGACCGGACACTTGTTAGGAGCTGCCGGTGCTATTGAATCTATTGCCACCATATTGGCGGTAAAAAATAATATCATACCGCCTACCATCAACCACTTTACCGATGACCCGGCTTTTGATCCACGATTAAAACTTACTTTCAACAAAGCAGTACATAGAGAAGTAAATGCTGCTATCAGTAATACTTTTGGATTTGGCGGTCATAATGCCTCTGTGGTGTTTAAAAAATTCGTTTAACCATATCTTTTAAATTTGAAAGCCTTTTTCAAATTTGTACAATATTATTTTTCGGACGATAAATATATTTTTCTTGCCTTACGCAATATTTTAGGCTTTTATCCGTGTAACATTCATATATACAAGCAATGCTTAAGACATCGCTCGGCTTCTGTTACCTTAAAAAATGGCAGCGATAACAGTAACGAAAGGCTTGAATTTTTAGGAGATGCAGTATTAGGTGCTTCTGTGGCACATTATTTATTTAGTAAATTCCCCTATAAAGACGAAGGTTATCTTACCAAAATAAGAGCACGCATAGTGAGCCGCAATAACCTTAATTTTTTGTCTCGTAAAATCGGTTTAACCGAATTGATGGAAGTGAAAAAGGATAACCATTTTATCAATAAATCGGCTGCTGGCGATACTTTAGAAGCTTTTATTGGGGCAGTTTACATGGACAAAGGATATAAAGCCGCACATCGTTTTGTAATCAATAAACTAATAAAAATTCATTTAGATATAGATGAAATATTAAATAACGATACCGACTATAAAAGCAAATTGGTTGAATGGAGTCAGAAAGAAAAAAAGGTACTCCAATATGAAATTGCCTCAGAAGTGGGAAACGGACCTTCAAAATACTATATTATTGATTTGTATGTAGATGGCGAAAAGAAGAGTAGCGGTACAGGAAACTCTAAAAAATCAGCTGAACAATCGGCTGCCGAAAAATTTCTGGCCGAATTGGATTATACTTAATTCGTTCATTTTTTGGCAAAAAGCAAAAAAATAATTATCTTTACGCTCCTTTTTGGAAATTATTCACTAATATTTAAATAAAAATCATGAACAACACAAAAACAACCATGGCCGAAAAGTTCAAAGTAAAAGACATCTCTTTGGCCGAGTGGGGAAGAAAAGAAATTAAATTGGCTGAAGCAGAAATGCCGGGATTAATGTCGCTAAGAGCCGAGTATGGTAATTCCAAACCTTTAAAAGGGGCGCGTATTGCTGGTTGTTTGCACATGACTATTCAAACTGCCGTATTAATCGAAACCCTTGTGCATTTAGGAGCCGAAGTAACCTGGTCGTCTTGCAATATATTTTCTACGCAAGACCATGCTGCCGCTGCTATAGCCGCTGCCGGAATACCTGTATTTGCATGGAAGGGAATGAATGAGCAAGAGTTTGACTGGTGTATTGAGCAAACCTTGTTTGCTTTCCAAGACGGGCAACCATTAAATATGATTTTAGATGACGGAGGAGACTTAACCAATATGGTTTTTGACCGCTTCCCGGAACTAACCAAAAACATAAAAGGATTATCAGAAGAAACAACTACAGGAGTACACCGTTTGTATGAACGTATGAAAAACGGTACTTTATTATTACCTGCTATTAATGTAAACGATTCGGTTACTAAATCGAAGTTTGATAATAAATACGGTTGCCGCGAATCGTTGGTTGATGCCATACGCAGAGCCACCGACTTAATGCTTGCCGGTAAAGTAGCTGTTGTAGCAGGTTATGGTGATGTAGGAAAAGGCTCTGCTCAATCTTTAAGCAGCCAAGGTGTTCGCGTTATTGTTACCGAAATTGACCCTATTTGTGCTTTGCAAGCTGCTATGGATGGATATCAGGTAATGAAAATGGATAATGCCATTAAACAAGCCGATATCATTGTTACCGCTACAGGTAATAAAAATATTATTGTTGATCGTCATTTCAAAAGCATGAAACACAATGCTGTGGTTTGTAATATTGGTCATTTTGATAATGAAATTGATATGGCTTGGTTAAACAAAAACTATGGTAACACAAAAGATGTTATCAAACCGCAGGTTGATAAATATTCTATTGATGGAAAAGATATTTTAGTTCTTGCCGAGGGGCGTTTAGTTAACTTGGGTTGTGCTACCGGACACCCTTCGTTTGTGATGAGTAATTCATTTACCAACCAGACTTTGGCTCAGTTAGAATTATGGCAAAATTCATCAAAATACGAGAATAAGGTATATACCTTACCTAAGCATTTAGATGAAAAAGTAGCTTCTCTTCATTTAGCTAAGATAGGCTGTGAACTTGATGTATTATCACAAGAACAAGCCGATTACATAGGTGTTACTGTTCAAGGGCCTTTCAAATCTGACATGTACAGATATTAATATTACCCTGAACTTCACTATTTATTTCATCCCCGTAAGTCACCGCTTACGGGGATTGTTTTTTTATTAGTTTTACATAAAATTTTTTTTGCCCGTGTCATCTATCATTCATATTAGGCAACTCAATAAGTATATTGATACCCAAGAACAAAAAGTTTTTGTATTGTGTGATTCCAACTCTTATAAACATTGTTTTCATATACTTCAAGAACATCTGCCGGGTAGTTTAATTCCTATTAAAGTAAAGACCGGGGAATCTCAAAAAAACTTAGTCACTTGCACCTACATTTGGGAGCAACTCATAAAAAACAAGGCCCAAAAAGATGCGGTATTGATAAATCTTGGGGGGGGCGTAATTAGCGATATAGGGGGCTTTTCAGCTTCTACCTATAAAAGAGGAATCAGTTATTATAACATTCCTACTACTTTGTTGGCAATGGTTGATGCAGCTATAGGAGGAAAAACAGGCTTTAATTTTGGACACTTAAAAAATATTATTGGAATTATACAAAACCCTGAAAAGGTTGTTTTGCACCCCGGGTTTTTAGAAAGCCTTCCCGAAAGGCATATAATTAACGGGTTTGCCGAAATGATTAAACATGCGCTTATTGATGGTCAGCAGCAAACTAATAAAATATTATCGGTTACAAATGTCAGAGACTATCTTACCCAAACTAATATATTTGAAAACATACGGGTAAAGCAAAAAATTGTACATCGAGATTTGCATGAAAAGGACTTACGAAAAATATTGAATTTGGGGCACACTATTGGGCATGCCATTGAATATGCCGCTCTTAAAAACAAGAAAAAGATATTACATGGCGAAGCGGTGGCTTGGGGTTTAATCGTGATGCTCAGGATGTCGGTTGCTAAGCTTCAGTTCAATCAGAGCAAAGCCGAAAAAATTATTGATTTTATTAAAAAGCATTACAGTAAACCAGCCTGGTTGCAACTATACCGAAAGGATATTTTGGCAGCCCTGATTCATGACAAAAAGAATACCCGTTTAAATATCAATATGGTTTTACTTAAAGACATTGGAGATGCAAGATACAACGTGGTTTGCACCAATGACGAGATAGGAAAAATATGGAGAAGCATTTAAGGATAAAAACTTACCATAAAATTAAAAATATCTATACGGTAGCTGTTGGTTTGTTTACACACAATACTCTCAACTAAATTATTGCTTTCGTGGTAGAAATAAAAACACTCATTACGTAATACATTATTACGTTCATAGCGTTCCTGATTCAGCAGTGCATCCTGATATATATATTTTGTAACCTCACTTAAATTGCCTGCTGCATCACTGTTATATTTTTTTTCAGTTAAGCGACCTTGTTTATCATAAACGTATTGATTGCTCACCCTTACTCCGGTAGTTACAAAGGTAAAATCTTGTTCAGTTACCCGAGTCCCACTTTCATCGGTGTAAACAATACCTTCCTTATATACTGTATTAATATCGTTCAAAAAACGCTTGCGAGTTTGATTGTTTCCAAGACTTTCATAACTAAAACTCTCACTTTGCTCAACGATTTGCTGACCTAATTTAAAAAAATTAAAATCACCACTTAAATTCGTTTCAGAGCACTGCACTCTTTTTACCAACCTATGCTTATCATCATAGGTTTCGTAAACAGCCGTATAACTCCCATTGTTGTAAGTACGGGATATAAGTAGCCGGGTCTCTTTATTGTAATAATAAAAAGTATAAACACTATCGTAACCACTGTCTTTTTTGTTCAATTCAATTAATGATTCAATTTCACCATTGGTATTGTAACTGAAAATATATTTTTTAGGGGCACGTTCTATTCTGGTATTTTCCTGTTTAATATTCGTTTCAACTTCAATGCACTGAATTTTCTGCCCCTTAAAAGTTCTGCCCGGAAATAATACTTCAATAGTATTTTCTAACCATTCTTTCTGCATGTTAATCTGCGCGGTTAGTGGCTGCACAAAAAACAGCATCATAATACAGATTAATTTATTGACAGATGACACGCTATAATTTTTGAGTTTAAATATGCTAAAATTAATCAAATTAATACGTTACTAATTTTATTAATAATTATTAATTTTCATGGCATCCATCAGGTCATTTTTACTATGGTATGGCAGGTTGCAAGTTTTTTCAATACATAAAAAATACTTATCTGCACTATCTGCCTTGTCCTCAACAAATGGTAATACTGAATTGTTTTTTAAGCAATATGGATAATAAAATAATACAGATTGTTTGTTTTCGGTATCAATAATAGTTTGTTCATAGTGTTTTTCAGGCACGGCAATTTGCACCAAAGGTGCATGAATACGCATAAGCAGTAATGCCCAATTCGAAAATGAACTACCATAACTTTCTATTTCCTTGTAGAAGTTACTGCACATTCTTTCTGCCATTTGAGTGTATTTTTCTTCCTCAAAATATATTCCCAGCATAAATAAAACATGTCCCATCACAGAGTTTGAGGAAGGTATAACATCATCCATAGTTTCTTTGGTGCGTGCCACCAAACGTTCACCACTGTTTTCGGTAAAGTAAAAAAGCCCGTCATTGGGGTCATAAAAATGTTGAAGTGCATATTCTAATAAATCTTTTGCCCTCAACAAAATTTGTACATTGCCGGTGGCTTCGTAGAGTTTAATAAACGAAAAAGCACAAAGCGCATAGTCTTCTAAAAACCCATTAATGCTCGACTTGCCGTTCTTATAACTATGCCATAATTTGCCGTTATCTTGCCATTGATTGGCAATAATAAAATGATAAAGGGCTATGGCTTTGTTTAAATACTCTTTTTGGTTTAAAGCTTTAAAGGCATCAACAAAAGCACTTAGCATTAGGGCATTCCATGAGCTTATCGTTTTATCGTCAATCTCAGGCCATATTCTTTTATTTCGAGAATTATTTAAAAGGTAATGCCATTTCTCTTTCAAATCAATTAAAATCCTTAACTCAATCTTTTCTTTTTTACAAAACTCTTCATCATTTTGTGTTCGTAGCAATATGTAATTATTGTGTTCCCAATGTCCGGTATTATTAACATTGTAATATCGAGCAAAGATTTCATACTCGTCAGCGGGTAATAAGTTTTTAAGTTCCTCTTGAGACCAGATATAAAATTTTCCTTCCTGTCCTTCACTATCGGCATCTATGGCCGAAAAATATCCTCCTTTCTTATTATCAAACACAGATGTTATAAAGCGAATGGTTTTTACGATGCTTTCTTTATAATTATTATTGGGATTAAAACGGTAGGCTACACTGTAAAGCGAAACTAACTGGGCATTGTCATACAACATTTTTTCAAAATGAGGAACTTTCCAGTAAATATCTGTACTGTAGCGTGCAAAACCACCGCCAATTTGATCAAATATGCCACCCCAACTCATTTTTTCTAAAGTATTAAATACAAATTTTTTCAAAGCCTCATCATTATTTTGAAGAGCATAATGTAACAAAAACGAATAATAAACGGGCATAGGAAATTTGGGAGCACGATTCATACCTCCGTTAATATCATCGAAAAGTTGTTTCTGCTTGCTGATACTGTTTTTCAAAACATCGTTAGTTTGATGTTTGCTGTATAAGCTATCTTGTACAAACAACTGATTTTGTATAATGCCTTTGGTTAAGCGGTCTGCATAAGTTTCTAAATCAGATTTTTTATGCTTAAAAAGGTCGTAGATATTCTCTAAGGTACTTATCCATTGCTCAAGAGGAAAATAGGTGCCTCCATAAAACGGTCTTCCATCAGGCAAAGCAAAGCAATTTAATGGCCATCCACCGTGCCCCGTCATCATTTGTATAGCTTGCATATAAATGGCATCAATATCGGGACGCTCCTCACGATCTACTTTTACACAAATAAAGTATTTATTCATAATTCGTGCCGCTTCCTCATTCTCAAAACATTCGCGCTCCATAACATGACACCAATGACATGAACTATATCCTATACTGATAAGTAATAATTTATCTTGTGATTGGGCAATATGTATGGTTTCTTCATTCCAGGCACGCCAGTTTACAGGATTATGGGCATGTTGCAGTAGGTAAGGACTGCTTTCGTGTATCAGTAGATTTGCCATTGTGTATTTGTGTTGTTAATTAGAATTATGTTGCTCGGTTTTCTTTTTCCTGGCCTAATATTTAAAATGATAAAGCTACATATATTTATAAACTTAATAAGTTCAGACTATGTGGAGGAAAATGAATGAGAAGAAATATGCAGTAGAACCCCAAAATTTATGGGAGAAAGTTTATGCAGTAATTATTATTTCTTTCGGGAGTGTAGTTATTTGGGAGGAAGTAGCTTATGTTAAATGAATTTATCTCCTTTATTCATTTTTACGTCATTTACAAACTGTCTAATTTGTTGCTCATTTTCTTTTTTACAAATCATTAATACGTCATGAGTATCCACAACAATATAATCATTCAAACCTTCAACAACAATTAGTTTTTCTTTTGGAGCACTAACAATACATTTCTCTGAATTATAGGTCATGGCATTTTTATTGATAATGGCATTACCATTATTATCTTTGGCAATATGGGTATATAATGAGCCAAAAGTACCAAGGTCGCTCCAACCAATAATAGAGGCTCTTACATATACATTGGATGCCTTTTCCATAATTCCGTAGTCAATAGATATGCTTTTGCTTATGCTGTAAGCATTTTTAATAAATTCAGCCTCCTTGTCGGTATTATATACATTCATTCCTTCTTTAAACAATACGGCTGTTTCGGGCATATAATTTTCAAAAGCCTTTATAATACTTTTCGCAGTCCATATAAAAATTCCTGAATTCCAAAGAAAATCGCCACTTTGAATAAAGTATTTTGCCACTTCTAAATCGGGCTTTTCGGTAAATGTTTTTACTTTCTTAATGCGATGATCCGTTTCGGGAGTTGGACTTTCAATAAATTGAATATAACCATAGCCGGTATCGGGTCTTGAAGGTTTTATGCCTAAAGTAACCAGGCAGTCTTCTGATGAAGCCTTGCGAAAACAAGAATTGATAGCTTTTGCAAATGTATCTTCTTTCAAGATTAAATGATCGGCAGGCGAAACAACAATTCGCGCATCCTGATTTTGGGAATATATTTTATAGCAGGCGTAAGCTATACATGGTGCAGTATTTCTGCGCGAAGGTTCAAGTAATATTTGCTGATCACCTAAATTTGGCAACTGCTCTTTTACCAAATCCTTATAAATCTCATTGGTAACTACCACTATGTTTTCGCGGGGGCAAAGTTTTAAAAACCTGTTATAAGTTAATTGAAGCAAGGTTTGTCCTAAGCCTAAAATATCTATAAATTGTTTAGGATAATTAGTCCGACTCATAGGCCAAAAACGGCTTCCTATACCTCCGGCCATAATTACACAATAATTATTTTTCATCATTTCCTTTTTCGGGGCGCAAATATAATTTTTTTTAATGTATCTTAGATACTCTCACTATGAAATGTTTAGGCTTTTAATTTTGAGATAGCCAATTTTATTTGTTGTATAATTTGCGGAATATCTTCACTATGGCAGGTTCCAACCGATATTCTAAACCAAGTTGAATCTGTTCCTGTACCAAAGGCGCTAAACGGTACTATTCCTAAATTGGCATGGTTTAATAAATACGAAGTTATTTCAAGAACATTACTTAAAGTTTTCCCTTCGGGAGTAACATAGCCCAACAAATTAAACTGAACGGTCAAATACATAGCTGCTTGTGGCTTTATGGCTTTTACAGGAATACCTTCTTTTTCTAATTCCTCAAAACCCTGATAGAGTAGGTTAAGTGCCTCGTATAGCTTAGATTTGTGATGGGTCAAATACGTGTCAACAGCATTATTATCTGCCAAGAAATTAGCTACAGCCAATTGTTCGGCTTTAGGTGCCCATGCCCCAATATGAGTAAGTATAGCTACCATTTTATCAATAATAATTTTAGGACCAAATGCCCAACCCACTCTAACTCCGGTGGCAGCAAATGCTTTTGAAATACCATCAATATAAATAGTGTATTTTTTCATTTCAGGATTTAAACTTGCCGGGTCGTAGTGGCGGGTTTCTCCGTGTGTCAGCATCCAGTATATTTGATCGTACAATAGGTACAACGGTTTTTGTGAAGGCCCTCTTCGCTCGTTTTCTTTCAATATTAAGTTGCATATATCGTTTAAGGATTCTTTTGAGAGTACAGTTCCTGTTGGGTTAAGCGGGCTGCATAAAGCTATTAATGCGGCATTTTCAATATGTGGAGCAATCTCTGCGGCAGTTGGCATAAAATGATTTTCGGGTTGCGTTGGAATAATTATCTGTTGCGCATCGCTCAAATAACAGTAATGATTGTTATTCCAAGAAGGTACCGGGAAAATAACTTGTTCGTTTGGATTTACTAATGTTTGAAAGGCAGCATATATCAACGGACGTGCACCACCTGCAATCATAATTTGCTGGGCAGTATATTCAAGATTTCCGTAGTGCTTTAAATAAGTACTTACGGCTTCTCGTAGCTCTAACATCCCGGGTGCAGCCGGGTAATTGGTTTCGTTGTTTCGGTAGGCTTGGGTTATGTGTTCTTTTAAGAGTTCAGGAATAGGATAAATATTAGAATTAAAGTCGCCTATGGTAAGGTTGTATATTTTGTTTCCTTGTTTAATTTTTTCGTTTATATCGGCAGCAATCTTAATGATTTCGCTACCAATCATATTTTCAGCCTTTTTTGATATCTGTACCTTTTTTTCAGTGGTAATCATAAATTTCTGTGTTATTTTTATTCAACAAATATACTCTTTTTACTTGGTTTTTCAATTACTTCACGGCATTAAATTACCGGTTTTATCGGAACTATAAGTTTTTATGTAAGACGGCTTAGTGAATATCTTATAATAAAAAAGCTGCATTCTACCGAATGCAGCTTTTTTCTGAAAACAAAAATAAATGAAAGATTATTTTACAACAGAGAATTTAACTGTTTGAGTATTTTCTCCAAGTCTTACTTTGGCAAAATAAATACCGGCATTTAAATTTGATGCATTAATGTTATAAGTATTATTACCGGCAATAGCAGAAATTGATTCAGTGTAAACTACCTGACCAATAGTATTTACAATTTCTACACTAGCATTGGTGTTTTTATCTGCATTAATATTTAATACCATTAAATCCTTTACCGGATTAGGGAATACTTTAACACTTACACCGCTGTTAGAAATACTATTTACACCTAAAACAGTAATAGGAGCTACAGATGATTGGTATATTTCTTTGGTAGCAATATTCTGTACAAAGGCCACAACCTCTAGGTTGTCCATACCAGTCCATAAGTCATAAGAAAGCTGAGCAGGTATAGCACCTACGTTACTGAAGGTGTAACTTTCGTTTTTGGTAACAGGAGTACCATCAACCAAACCATTTAAAGCTATACCATTACCATTAGGTAACATCTTACGCATAGCATGGTGATAATTTTTTTGTGTAGTGGTTGCTCCGGGATAATTGTATTCTTTTTCTAATACTGCAATAAATAATTTAGCATTTGAAGGTATGTCAATATATGGCGTTACGGTAACACTTACATCAACTTTCTTAGTACCTACACCTGCGGTGGCAGTAGCGGAAATAGCCATAGCTGACGGAACTAATTTAGCAGCATCAATATCAGGCTGTGGATCAATCATATCACGACCTTCAATAAATGGAGCAGGAATACCATTTACACCATAGTAACTTCTTCTGGTACTACCATCATTGTTATAGCTTGGGTCATTACCCGGAGAAGGCCAGTTCATTTGATATTTAACGGCACTTACATTAGAAAAATTAGCTCCTAATTCGTTCGTATGGTTATCACCTAAAAGTGGGTCAAAGGTTTGGTTAAATGAAGCACAAGGTACGCATGTAGAGCTGGTAAATTCTTCAACTAAAACAACTCTGTCAACTACTTGTGAAGCAACCATTAAAGAACCGGTATTGCTATCGTTTGAAGGCACTTGGTCGGCATTACTTAGGTTAATATCAGTTGCCCACACTTCAATAGATTTGGTTCCGGTTGAAGTTGGTGTGTAAGTTGTTGGATGCGAAAAATTATAGGTACCGTTTATTGCAGCAATATTTAAACCGGTAATAGTTTGTGATACCGGAGCACCATTGTCAACACTATAATTTAAGGTAAAAGAGTTTACAGTTTGTCCGCCATAATTGGTTATAGTTCCTGAAACAGTAAATGGCTGATTGTTTGAAATAAAGCTAGGGAAATTTAAAGAAGTAACCGACAAATCGTATTCGGCAGGAGAATATACATGAAAATTATCAATCATAGCGCCCCATAACCAACCTCCACCATCAGAATACACAAACTTAATTCGTACATTACTATTACCGGCATAACTATTAAGGCTGAATAGTTCTGTTCTCCAGTCAGCCGCACCATCAATTACTGCCAATTGGCTATAGGTTGCACCGCTATCTGTTGATACACTAATAGAAAATGTCTCCGAAGCTCCATTGTAGGTGCCTTCTCCATATAAAATATCAACACTCAGAGCAGCTGTGGTTACTGAACTAAGATCTAATACAGGTGATTCTAGTACATCATTTGATTTATCACAATTACAGCCATCATCATTGGTGCCAATCATTCGGGTATGAGCCGGAATAGGGAATGATGAGCTTTGCAAATCAGTATTGGTTCCCATTTTCCAGCCACCATCTGTGGCTGCAGTAGTGATTGTCCAACCTGTTGGGAGATTTGCCCCCTCAAAATCTTCGTTAAGAATAGTTGTTTGCGCATTTACAGCTAATGAAGCTGTAACTACACCTACTAAGAGTAAAAGTTTTTTCATTTGTCTTTTGGTTTAAATTTTTAATAAGCAAAGCTAAAAAAAATGAAACCAAACCTCAAACTATTTAACATTAATTTTTTTTCGCTTCTTTTTCTTAGATACTATATATATCGAAGCTACAATACAACCAAAGGTATTTGCAATAAAATCGAACAAATCGGCTGTTCGCTCATCAAAAAGTTCTTGTTGTAATATTTCTAAAACACCACCATACGGAATACTGAAAGATAAAGCGTAAATTAATGCCTGTTTGTAAGCATTGGTTTTATTTACGGCCTTATATATACTCCAAACCAAAATAAAGAAGAGAGTAGCATGAACAAACTTATCAAAGCTAAGCAGTTCTAAAAAAGAAATATGCGGAATATCCTTACCGGGTATTCCGCATAAAAATGCTATGAAGAGCGCCCATAATACAGGAAAAGCAAAAATTTTTATATTATGGGACATCTGGTTTGCTTTTGTTAGAATAGCCTAATTAATGACCAATTAGCTCTTTATATTGTGCAGCACTAAGCAAGTGGTCAATCTCGGCTGTATTTGAAATGCTAATTTTTATCATCCAGCCCTCTCCGTATGGGTCGTTGTTAACTGTTTCCGGATTAGTATCTAAATTTTTATTTACTTCTAATATTTTTCCGCTTAATGGTAAAAATAAGTCAGATACAGTTTTTACTGCTTCTACTGTACCAAATACGCTATCTTTTTCTAAACTTTCGCCTTCGGTGCTAATATCTACGTAAACTATATCGCCCAACTCGCTTTGCGCAAATGCCGTAATGCCTACTAAAGCTTCATTGCCATTAATTTTAACCCATTCGTGGTCTTTGGTGTACTTTAAGTTTTCAGGAAATTCCATAATTCTTATTAATATTTTATTGGGTACAAACATAAAAAAAAATAAACATAAAAACTCTTAGTGCTAAAATTTATGTATTTAACAGTGATAACCTTAATTAAATACCTATTAGTAGGTGCTAAAATAATAATAATCAATACTTTAAATATAATATATAAATGACATTTTTGTGAATTTGAGATAAATTATAGACAAGAGCTAAGCATTAAAACTTTTTCTCCTATTGAAAAACCTTTTGAGTTAAATTTTAGAATTTCAAAATGCTTTACGATTAAACAAAAAAGTGGCAGAGCCATTAATTATACCGTTTACGAACTTATTCTTTTAACACATGGCAAACATATTTTGAAAAATTTGATTATTAATTTGCCTAATATTGAAATAAATGTGTAGTTTAGTGAAGCAAATTATCCGTTAAGATGTTATTAATCGGACTGTTGTTAAGCCCAATTCTTAAAGGCGGTGAATATTATTAACTATGAAACAAGAAAAAGATGTGCGGGGTCAGCACTATAATCACTGACAAATAAAAAATGAAAAAACTATTTACACATTCCTTTGCTGTTTTAACTTTTATATTTTTTCTGAATCCACCTGAAACAAATGCACAGGTACAATTGGTTAAGGACATTCAGGCAGGCCCGAACAGTTCACGGAATTTCAACTCCACTCCAATTATAAACATCAATGGAACGGTTTTCTTTGTTGCGGATGACGGTACCACCGGAATGGAACTTTGGAAAAGTGATGGCACTTCTGCCGGAACAGTTTTGGTTAAAGACATCAACCCCGGTGTAACAAGTTCAAGTCCTTTCCAAATGACTAATGTTAATGGGGTATTATATTTCAGGGCTGATGATGGAGTTAATGGAATAGAGCTTTGGAAAAGTGATGGTACTACCTCCGGCACTATGATGGTGAAGGATATTAATGTAGGTTCTTCAGGTTCAGCTCCCGGCAATTTCGCAGAATTGAATGGCGAACTATATTTTTCTGCAAATGACGGAGGCGGCAATGCAGAACTTTGGAAAAGTGATGGTACTATTACAGGTACTATTAAAGTTAAGCCTATTAAAGTTTATTCTATTCAAACTATCGGTGGTTTGTTGTACATAAAATCAGACGCAAACGGGTTAGGCACTGAACCCTGGATAAGCGATGGAACAAGTGCCGGAACTTTATTACTGATGGATATTAATTCCGGTTCCGCTGGGTCGCAACCATTTGGCTTTACTTATTTCAACGGAAATGTATTTTTCTGTGCCAATGACGGAACAAACGGATATGAATTATGGAAAACAGACGGCACAACGTCAGGAACAATTCTAGTGAAAGACATTAATACAGGGAGCGCAAGTTCTAATTCAACTCCTAAAATCGTTTTCAACAATGCTCTCATTATTACAGCAGACGATGTAATTAACGGCACAGAGTTATGGAAAACAGATGGAACAAGCTCCGGAACTGTTTTGTTGAAAGATATTAATCCGTCAGGAGCATCTACACCCGGTAATTTTTTCACCATTATTAATTCAGGTGCACTGCTTATGTTCAGTGCAGATGACGGAACCAATGGTACTGAATTATGGAAAACAGATGGAACAACGTCCGGAACAGTGTTAGTGAAAGACATTAACAATGGCAGCAATAACGGAATAAGCTACCCCCCAACTTTCATAAATGTAAATGATACGCTTTATTTCGTTGCCGATAATGGTACAATTGGTAAAGAGCTTTGGAAAAGTGATGGAACTGAAATTGGTACAGTGCTTGTGATGGACATTTATCCGGGTTCGTCTGAGTCAAAACCCGATGCATTGGTAAATGCAAACGGATCATTATTTTTTGCAGCAGATGATGGAGTTAATGGTCGTGAATTATGGAAGATAGGAGGTATAACAACAGGTGTTTTTCAGCCTACAAACAATTCGGACTTTGGTATTTTTCCAAACCCATTTTCAACTCAGACGGTTTTGCATTTCGAAAAACCTTTACAAGATGGAATGTTGACAATTATCAATGTTTTCGGGCATACTGTATCACAAGTAAAAAACCTTAATGAACAGTCATTTGTTCTCAACCGCAACAATCTCGCAAGCGGAGTGTATTTCGTTAGGTTAACACAGAGCAACAAATTAATTGAAACAAAAAAAATAATTATTACTGACTGAAAACAATGACATAAGCACAACATCTGACACCTTGGGATTCAACGAAACTCTGCTTTGATTAAATACAGTGCTTGTATGCCTTTGTAGGGGGATATTTCAGAATTTGGGTTAAAAAAATTCAGTGGGCTTAAAATGGAAATAATACGTAAATTAGCAACAGAGTATTACGGTAAAAGGAATTTCTACACTTCATGCCTAAAACAATCTTAGTTGATTATTAAAAACATGCTTACTTATATGGGGTAGGAGGAAGTTATTTCTTGCTTGAAGTGCTTTACCTATTGTTTAATATTCCTAATAGGCCTTACCGGTCTCAGAAAAATAACCAATAAGAACCTTGTTTAATTGTTTTATGGCCAAATCAATTTGCCATGCCTCTTTGTTTCGGGGCTCTACATAATTTGAGATAGCTCTTAGTTGCAGGCAGGGAAGTTGGTAGTGCGCACAGCAATATAAAAATGCCGCCCCCTCCATACTTTCTGTTTGTGCATTACTACGTTGTTTTAGGTTTTCAATGCTATTTTTAGCACCATGAACGGTATTTACAGTTATCCCTTTAACTTTTAGCAGCGGGTCAAATATTGGGTGTTTTAATTCGTTACGGTTAGTAATACCATGCTTCTCATAAGGATAATCATCGGCTTCAATTAAGCCCATATCATTCATACTTAACCATTGTTCATTATTTTCTGCTCCTAAATCATAAAACTCGTCCTCATTTACTATAACTGTTTGTCCAATGTTTAAAGATGTATGAATAGCTCCGGCAATTCCTGCATTAATGGCTTGTTTATATTGGTTTAATGCCAACACTTTGCTCAGGTAAAAAGTAGTAAAAACCATTCCGGCTCCGGTTATTAAAATATCGGTTTCTGAACTGTTGTAGAAACCCCTTTTGTATTGCTCCTTGTTTTCGGGCTTATTCATTCCAAGCTCCTCTAATAAAGGGGCTACTTCAAATAAAGTAGCAGCAACAACAAGAGTTTTCATGGTTTTTTTGCAATAACAAAGAAATAGCGTTTAAAAATTTCACTCTTTTCAATCACAAAGCCTTTCTCTTTAAGCCCATTCTCAAATGGTTCAAGCGAGTCGAAATGATAGGTATGATCGTCATGTCCCACTTTATTTCTTTTGTAATACAAATACCGCGCCAAGCGCTCATAAAAACTTTCCGAGAAAAGCTTTTGTGAAGTCTTAGTAGCATCTTTACTATCGGGCGGAATATCTAAATGACTGCTTATAAATATGGTTCCACCGGGTTTTAATATACGATAAGCTTCCGCGAAGAAGGCCTTATAATCTTTAAAATGATCAATAGCCGAAAGGCTCATAACTACATCGGCAAATTCGCTTTTAAAAGGTAACTGCTCGGCAAAAGCCAATATATGTTTTATTTTTAAACGAGTCAGCTTGGGATATATTCTTATAAATTGGTCGTGCAATAACCGTAAATTGGGGTCAACCAGATAATAATCAATAGTTTCGGGGTTTTGAAAGAATGAACAAAGAACATGACCTGTACCTGCACCAATATCAACCACTGTTTTGTTTTTGATATCGCCCATACCCGAACGCAAGGATAAATAATTGGCTACAGGAACACTGTTGATGAGGGTATAAACAGAAAGTGAGCGGTGGTAATTTAAAAATTGGGTATTTAAACGTTCCCATTCCTTGTCTTCGGGACGTTTGGCCGTGGCTTCAATAAAATCAAGCACCTCATTCTCAATGCGATATGATTTTCCGTTCTTGGCACATTTTGCACTTCCATCTTGCACCGTTAGTATAGCATCATTATCGCCAGGCGCACGCATATTATCAATATAATTTTTTACTGATTCTCTGTTTTGGTCATATAAACGAGCCGGCTCATAAATATTTCTTTCTTTATCTATTAAATCAAAATAAATTTGCTCAGGTGTCATACAAAAATGGAGTTTTAGGTTATTCGGGTACTAATTTGGCAAAAGTATTATTATTTTTAATTATTAGTTTATATTGCATTTAATTTAAGTTCAAACAAAGGTAAGAAACCGCATTTTTTGAGGTTGAATTTACTCGTAAACGACCATAAAGCGCCAATAAAAGTTAAAAAATTCAGCTCTATTTTCACCATATAACAGAAAAATCAATTATGGAGCGAATCTTAAAAATAGGGATAAAAATTATTTGCAATAATATATTTCTATGTTAACAAAATAAGTGTATTTTTGCGCCCGAATTGAAAAAATACGTATTGAAAAACAACGCAATGCATAATAAAATCAACGCTTTAAGAATAACGTCAATAACCATCCTTACTAGTTTGGTGTTACTTTTTAATGGGTACAGCTTTAAGGCGCTTGCCCATGATGAATCATCTGCTACCGAACATCACGAACAAAAGTTTAATGCCGGAAATTTAATACTTGACCATATTGGAGATGCTCATGATTGGCATATTGCAGGGCATTTTTCTATTCCGCTTCCTGTAATTTTATACTCTCCGGCAGGCTTAGATATTTTTTCGAGTGCTCGTTTTAATCACGGGCATGATGATTACACCTCTGATAAAACTAACTTAACCTACCGTCTTCACGAAAATAAAGTTGTAGTGGTTGATTCCAGCGGAAATATTGATGAATCATTAACTTCTGCTATGTATGATTTATCCATTACCAAGAATGTAGCCGCCTTATTTTTTAGCGCAGTTTTAATGTGTTGGATTTTTATTTCAATAGCTAAATCATATACCAGAAACCCCGGAAAAGCTCCTAAAGGAATGCAATCTTTATTAGAGCCTATTATCATATTTTTAAGAGATGAGGTAGCCATAACCAGTATCGGGAAAAAGCATTATAAAAAGTTTATGCCCTACCTACTTACTGTGTTTTTTCTTATCTTTTTAAATAACTTATTAGGTTTAGTTCCTATAGCTCCGGGTGGGGCAAATATTACCGGTAATATTGCTATAACTATGTCTTTAGCCGTGTTTACGTTTATTATTACTACTGTACATGGCAATCGTCACTACTGGCGTCATATTTTTGCTATGCCGGGGGCACCGGTATGGGTGTTGTTTTTACTTACCCCAATTGAAATATTAGGCGTATTTTTAAAGCCTTTTGTTTTAATGGTGCGTTTGTTTGCCAACATGACAGCAGGCCATATTATTGCTTTATCATTTTTTAGTTTAATTTTTATTTTTGGTGAAATACACTTTGGTGCCGGCATTGGGCTGGCTCTGTTTTCAACCGTATTTACTGTGTTTATGATGGTGTTGGAACTATTGGTAGCCTTTATTCAGGCTTATGTTTTTACTTTATTAAGCGCAGTTTATTTCGGTTCGGCAGTAGCCGAAGACCATCACCATGAAGAAGCACATGCACATTAATTGAATAAATATAATAACAACATTCCCGTGTATCGGGCATTTTTTAACCATTTTAATTAAATAACTATGTTACTAAACATTTTACTTGATGCCACAACCTCAGGAGCCAATATTGGAATTGGTTATGGTATTGCTGCTTTAGGAGCCGGATTAGCTGCCGTTGGTGCTGCTATAGGTATTGGAAGAATTGGCGGAAGCGCTGTTGAATCCATTGCACGTCAGCCTGAAGCCGGAAAAGACATCCAGGCAAACATGATTTTAACTGCTGCCCTTGTTGAAGGTGCTGCTTTCTTTGCCATGGTTATCGGATTATTAGTAGTATTACTAAAATAATCTATTTCCAAAACAACAGATAAATACAGGGGTTGCCTGTATTTATCTGTTCATTTAAAAGAATTTTTAAGTTTATAATAAATAAAAGTATTAACAAATGGATTTAGTAAAACCGGATTTTGGTCTCATTTTTTGGATGACAGTTACTTTTTTAATTGTTTTCTTTATTATGAAAAAATTTGCCTGGGGGCCAATCCTTAAAATGATTCAAGAGAGAGAAGAGTCTATTGAAGGAGCTTTAGCAGCTGCCGAAAAAGCAAAAGAAGAAATGGAAAAATTGCAGAGCAGTAATGAAAAATTATTGGCCGAGGCACGTATGGAAAAAGATAAAATGCTGAAAGAGGCACGCGAAATCAGAGAAAAAATGATTAGCGATGCTAAAGATGCTGCACAAAAAGAGTCGCAAAGAATATTGACAGAAGCGCGAAACAGTATTCAGAATGAAAAAGTGGCAGCCATCAATGAATTAAAAAATCAGGTAGCCTTGATGTCTATTGAAATTGCCGAGAAAGTAGTAAAGAAAGAACTTTCAAGTAATGAAAGCCAAAAAGTTCTTGTCAATACATTGATTAATGATATTAAGCTAAACTAATTAGCTATTTTATATACAGGTAAGCGATGAAAGGAAACAAAATAGCCAAACGATATGCGGTAGCACTTTTCGGAATTGCCAAATCAGATGCCGAGTTAGAGAAAATAAAGGCAGATATTGACAAGGTAAGCCAAATATGCGAAAATCGTGATTTTAGAGCAGTGTTGAACAGTCCGGTTATTAAACCTGTTGTAAAACGCAATATTTTTAAAGAAATATTTGAAGGCTCGGTAAGTCAGAACACTTTTGCATATTTGAATATGCTAATAGATAATCACCGCGAAGGAATGTTGATGGATATATGCTATAGTTTTTATGAGTTATTTGATAAACATAAAAATATTATGAATGTATATGTTACATCGGCTGTTAAACTTGACGAGAGCGAAAAACAGAAGATTGTAAATCTTGTAAAAGAAGCAACAAAATGGGATGTTAAATTAAATGAAACCGTTAATGAATCTATTCTTGGGGGTTTCATTTTAAGATATGAGGATACTCAAATAGACAGTAGCGTATCTTCACAACTACAAAAAATAAAACAACAATTAACTCAAAGAATTCAATAAATAAATTACCATGGCAGAAGTAAAATCGGCAGAGGTATCTGCAATTTTAAGACAACAATTGGCAGGTTTTCGTAGCGAAGCTGAGCTACAGGAAGTAGGCACAGTATTACAAGTAGGTGACGGTATTGCCCGAATCTACGGATTGTCTAATGTGCAATCAGGAGAGCTGATTGAGTTTGAAACCGGATTAAAAGGGATAGTACTAAACCTTGAAGAAGATAATGTTGGTGCTGTATTACTTGGTTCGTCAGAAGGAATTAAGGAAGGTGCAGTGGTAAAGCGTACCAAGAAAATTGCCTCTATCAATGTGGGTGAAGGTATGTTGGGTCGTGTGGTTGACTCTTTAGGGATGCCTATTGATGGCAAAGGAGCAATTCAAGGAAAGACGTATGAGATGCCTATAGAGAGAAAGGCTCCGGGCGTTATTTTCCGTCAACCGGTAAACGAACCTTTACAAACCGGAATAAAAGCTATTGATGCCATGATTCCAATTGGACGTGGGCAGCGTGAGTTAATTATTGGCGACCGTCAAACCGGTAAAACTGCCGTAGCTATTGACACTATTATTAACCAAAAAGAATTTTATGAAGCCGGAAATCCGGTGTATTGTATATATGTTGCGGTAGGTCAAAAAGGATCAACCGTAGCCAACGTATTAAGGGTTCTTGAAGAAAAAGGAGCTATGCCTTACACTATTATTGTAACAGCTACTGCTTCTGACCCGGCTCCTATGCAGTTTTATGCTCCGTTTGCCGGTGCTGCTATTGGCGAGTATTTTAGAGATACAGGTCGCCCTGCTTTAATTATTTATGACGATTTATCAAAGCAAGCAGTTGCTTATCGTGAGGTATCATTGCTATTACGCAGACCTCCGGGACGCGAAGCTTATCCGGGCGATGTGTTTTACTTACACAGCCGTTTATTAGAAAGAGCTGCAAAGATTAATGCCTCAGACGAAATTGCCAAGAATATGAACGACCTTCCTGAGTCTATGAAAGATATTGTAAAAGGAGGAGGCTCATTAACTGCTTTGCCAATTATTGAAACACAAGCAGGTGACGTTTCGGCCTATATTCCTACCAACGTAATTTCAATTACCGATGGTCAAATTTTCTTAGAGTCAAACTTGTTTAACTCAGGGGTTCGTCCAGCGATTAACGTAGGTATTTCAGTATCGCGCGTGGGAGGTAATGCACAAATTAAATCGATGAAGAAAGTGGCCGGTACATTAAAGCTCGACCAAGCTCAGTATCGTGAGTTGGAGGCTTTTGCTAAATTTGGTTCCGATTTGGATGCAGCCACTAAGTTGGTGTTGGATAAAGGTGCCCGAAATGTTGAAATATTGAAGCAAGGACAGTACTCGCCTTTACGTGTTGAACAGCAGGTAGCTATTATTTACGTAGGAACAAAAGGATTGCTTAGAAATGTTCCGGTAAATAAAGTACAAGAGTTTGAAACTGATTTCTTAAACATTTTAGAAGCAAAACATAAGCATATATTAAACGACTTGAAAGCCGGTAAATATACCGATGAAATAACGGCTGTTTTAGATGCAGAAGCAAACGAGCTTGCTAAGAAGTATTAATCATAAGAATTAAAAACCAATGGCCAATTTAAAAGAAGTACGTAATAGAATTGCCTCGGTAACCTCAACCCAGCAAATTACCAAAGCCATGAAAATGGTTTCGGCAGCCAAGTTGCGTAAGGCTCAAGATGCAATTGTTCAAATGCGTCCTTATGCCAATAAGTTACAAGAAATATTGCAAAATGTAAGCAGTAACGTGGAGGCTGAAATAGGAGGGAATTATGCCCAAGTAAGAGAGGTTAAAAATGTATTATTGGTAGTTGTAACCTCCAACCGCGGATTATGTGGTGCTTTTAATATGAACGTGATTAAAAGAGTTAATTACCTTGCCAAAGAAGAATATAAAAACAGCAAAGTAAGCGTACTTTGTATTGGCAAGAAAGCAAACGATTTTTTTAAGAAAACAGAATACAAAATTGTAGGCACCGACTTACCTAAAAGACTACACGAGTTATTTGATAATTTGAGTTTTGATAACGTGGCCCCTGTAGCCGAAATGGTTATGAAAGCCTATGTTGAAGAGCAGTTTGATAGGGTAGATATTGTATATAACAAGTTTAAAAATGCTGCCGTACAAGAAGTAGTTACCGAACAGTTTTTACCAATTGTAGCCACTGTTAATACCAACGCCAAGAAAAGCAATATTGATTATATTTTTGAGCCTGATAAAGTTTCGATTGTTACTGATTTAATCCCTAAATCATTAAAGATACAGTTTTACAAAACCTTGTTAGACTCGCATGCCTCTGAACATGGTGCTCGTATGACTGCTATGCACAAAGCAACCGATAATGCCGGTGCCTTAATTAAAGAATTAAAATTAAGCTATAATAAAGCCCGTCAGGCTGCCATTACCAACGAAATATTGGAAATTGTTGGTGGTGCCGAAGCCTTAAAAGGTTAATGAGTTAACCTTTTTGGGAATAGATTTTAAAAAAGCCTCTTAGTCTTAAATATGAAGACTAAGAGGCTTTTTTAACAAAAAATATTTTTCTATTGCCATAATATATATATAAATTTGTGCTACTCTTCTAAATTAACTATAAAAAAGATTTGCTAGAGAAGAGGGTAAATCTACATATAATTAAATATGAAAAAATTTTACTTTTTTGCTTTAACCTTTGCTTTTGCCATAGGTGCAAATGCGCAAAGTTTGATTACAAAGCCTTCTGACAGATACAAATTAAATGCTCAGGAAGTGCTTAGTCAGAGAAGCCATCACGGAATTATGAGCCGTGCTCAGTCTTTCTACATGGATCACAGTGTTGGTAATTATGACGATGGATTTTATGTTTGGCAGTTTAATTCACTTTATACAAACGTAGATTCAAGCCTTAACTTTGCCGGATTATCATTAAGTAAGATTGCCGGTTTTACTGATCCTGCCGATCCATCAGGAAGTATTGTTGACTCTTCTTATTTTGGCTTTATGTCTTCATACCCAATGGATATTGGAATTATTGTTGACTCTATTTTTGCTCAAATTACTCACGAAAATAATAGTCAGAGTTACGATCGTTTCACCTTCCAAGTAGTGGAACTAAACGCTCAGGGAGCCCCTGCAGGTTCTAATGGTGTTCCTACGAATGTACTTTGGGAAGTAGTAGATAGTACTAATGTTTCTTTAAGTTCAGGTGGTCAATGGTTAGGTCAAGGTGCCGCTGTTGTTTTAGCTTATGCTACTGATAATGGTTTAACTAAGGCCGGTGCAGGTTCTAAACTTGGATTAATTTACAAATATGAAGACCCTACAAAACAAGATACCAGCTCTATTCTTGCCGGTTATATGAAAGATCCGGCCAACCCGAATAATGCACTTAAAAGTACTCTTCGCACTTCATATATGAGATATCCTCCAATGATTCCTAATGTTACTTTAAACTCAAACGTAGGTTATGGTTCTCCTGTAGGAAGTCAAGGTTGGTTTGAAGCACAAAACTGGGGCTTCTGGGCTAACGTATCAGTAGGTACTGACATTGCCGGATACCAAGAAAATCCTGCCAATGGATTTAGAGTAATTGAGGCTTATCCAAACCCTACCAATAATGTTACTAATGTTTCTTATAGATTAGGTGTTACAAGTGATGTTTCTTTAGTTGTTACTGATATTGTTGGAAAAGTTGTATATACTGATGTTCAGGCTCAACAAACAGCCGGGAAACATACTATTAGTTTAAACACTGAAAATTTAAACGATGGTGTTTATATCTATACTTTTACTGCTAACAATGCTTCAGTAAGCAAAAAGTTTGTAGTAAAACACTAAGAGTATATAAATACTTATTTAAAAGAGGGATTAACTTATGTTAGTCCCTCTTTTTTTATTGAAAAATTGATAAATTTGCCACATTAATCGTTTTGAAAAATTCCCATGAAAAAAACTTTACTTTTGTTTTTCTTATTTGCCTCAATAAACACCTTTGCACAAGTTAATATAGGGCCTGTAAGAACCGTTGCGCCTAACACTTCAACAGATAATTTTGTTGGTGCAAACCGAGGCGATTTAGATTTATATATTGATTATTCGTATTTGAATAATGACCCTACCAGTACCCGTTGGAGCCTTAATAGTTATTACACGGCAGCAGATACGGCAGTGAATTTTATTGGAGTGGCATTTGATAATATTTGTGGTTATTATGATTATGTAAATTATGCTACCACTATTGTTAATGCTACCGATTTAGGTTTCAGTAGTGTTTATCCCAACGATGTTTTATTGCGCTATGATTCATTACAAGCTTTTGTTGCACATGAGAATAATTCGGGCCAAGCCGATACTATTATTGTTGAATTACGTGAAGTTAATTCAAACGGTGCCATCTCCACTAATGTGCTCTGGGCCGATAGTGTAATTACTGATGTAGGTCTGTCACCGGGTAATACATGGAGTAATGGTATTCAATCATTTTTCTTTATGCGTTTTGCAGTTGGTTATAGTACTACAGCCGGTCAGAAAGCCGGGGTAGTTTTTCGTTATCTTAACCACAATAAACTTGATACTTTTGGATTGGCTGCGGGTTATGTGCCGTTTAGTCCTTCAGGGGTTAGTGCTTTACAAAGCAATTACAAGAACTCATTTTTACGTTATCCTCCTTTTGCCAACTCAATTATCCGAAATGCAGATTTTCAGATTACCAGTGGTGGCTATTTAGCCGGGCAAAATTGGGTAATTATTCCGCGTGCGCTAGTGTATAATACTGCCATGGGTTTACAATCGGCAAAGGGGAACATAAATGTATTAAGCATGTATCCAAACCCCGCTACACAATGGTTAAATGTAAAATTTGAGTCAGAAAAAAATTTACCGGCCATGCTAACTGTTGTAAATACCATAGGCCAAGTGGTTAAGCAAGTTGAAATTCCAAGCCTTGGGGCTAATGTTTTTATGCAATCAATAGATTGCAGTGATTTGGATGCCGGAATGTACGCAGTAAGTATTGTGCAAGATAATCAGTCATATTCGCAGCGTATTATTATCAGCGCAAAATAATACTTAGCTAGTCGCCAAAATGTGTTAGGCTTTGTTTAAGTTTCTTCATAAATTCTGAGGCATAAACAAAATTATTGAGTTCAGGACTATTGGTGCGCATTACCTCTTCGCGATGCCCTTGCCATTTTATTTCGCCTTTATATAAAAACGAAATATTATCGCCAATTTCCATTACTGAATTCATATCATGAGTAATTACAATAGTTGTCATATTGTACTCTTGTGTAATTTCATAAATTAAATTATCAATTAAAACAGAGGTGCGGGGGTCAAGTCCTGAGTTGGGTTCATCGCAAAACAGGTACTTCGGGTTCATAGCTATGGCACGTGCTATTGCTACTCTTTTCTTCATTCCACCACTTATTTCAGACGGATAGAGTTTATGCGCATTTTCTAAGTTTACTCTTGATAAGCAGAAATTGGCTCTGTCGCGTTGTTCGGAAACACTCATATCGGTAAACATACTTAATGGAAACATGACATTCTCTTCAACCGTATGCGAGTCAAACAATGCACCGCCTTGAAACAACATGCCAATTTCCTTTCTAATAAGCTTACGGTCTTCAAAATTCATCGCGCAAAAGTTTCTTCCTTCATATAGTATATCTCCTTTATCGGGTAAAAACAGGCCTACCATAGTTTTTAACAGCACTGTTTTTCCTGAGCCGCTCTCGCCAATAATTAAGTTTGTTTTTCCTCTTTCAAAATGAATATTAATATTATTGAGGACTGTTTTATTGCCAAAGCTTTTATGTATATTTTTTACCTCTATCATGAAAGCAATAATTGTGTAAGGATAAAATTAAATAATAATATTACTATACTACTATACACTACAGCATTGGTACTGCTTTTTCCAACTTCCAAAGCTCCGCCTTGTGTGTAATATCCATGGTAAGAACTTACCGAAGTAATGATAAAAGCGAAGAATAATGTTTTAATTAATGCATAAGAAACATTATAAGGGCGAAAGTCATACTGAATACCATAAATAAATTCATAAGGAGTAACAGCTCCGGTCATACTGCCAAATATCAATCCTCCAAGTAAAGCCAAAAACATACTGATAACAATTAAAAAGGGATTGATAAGAACTGCTGCAACAATTTTAGGTAAAATTAAATAAGCTTTGGAATTAATTCCCATTATTTCCAGGGCGTCAATTTGTTCGGTAACACGCATGGTACCAATCTCTGAGGCAATATTAGAACCTACTTTTCCGGCTAATATTAAACTAATAATAGTAGGTGAAAATTCAAGTACAATGGAGTCTCTTGATGCTAAGCCAACCGCATATAAGGGTATCCAGGGGCTTTCAAATCCAAAGGCCGATTGTATGGTAATAACAGCACCCATAAATACAGAAATAATGGTTACTATACCTAACGAGCCTACACCTAAACTATCTATTTCTGTAACAAGCCTGTTACGATATATACTCCATTTTTCGGGTTTGCTAAAAACCCTTGCCATTAAAATGTAATATCTTCCTATGTGAAAAAACCACTTCATTCCCAAAATCAATTATATCAAAACTCTATAGACAAATATATTTTATTTTTGTACAGCTCAAAAGCGATGGGGTTAAAATTATAAACAACTTATATATTTATAATTGTTTAAGCATTTGTATTGATGCATTATACTCAGCTATCATTTCTTCCACTACGCTTGATGCCGAAATAATTTCATTAATTAAACCCGATACTTGACCTATTTCCAACTCGCCTTCGGCTAAATCTCCCTCAAACATGCCTTTTTTGGCGCGACCCCGACCTAAAATCTCGGCTAACTTTTCTTTTCCTGCACCGACTGTATAGGCAGCCTCAAGCTGACGATAGAAATCATTCTTTATAAGGCGTACCGGGGTTAGTTCTTTTAATGTAAGTATGGTGTCGCCATCAATAGTTTCGGTAACTCTGTTTTTAAAGTTCTGATGGGCTGATGATTCGTGAGTTGCCACAAAGCGGCTTCCTACTTGTACACCGTCAGCACCTAAGCAAAACATGGCTGCCATTGCAGCACCTGTACCTATTCCTCCGGCCGCTATCAAAGGGATGTCAACAGCTTTTCTAACCATTGGTATTAAACAAAGGGTAGTTGTTTCTTCGCGTCCGTTATGCCCACCTGCCTCAAAACCTTCGGCAACAATAGCATCTACACCGGCCTCAACGCACTTTAAAGCAAACTTAACATTGCTTACCACATGCACTACTTTTATGCCTTCGGCCTTTAATATGTTAGTCCATGTTTTAGGATTGCCGGCACTGGTAAAAACAATAGGTATTTTTTCCTCAATAATGGTTTTTATATGTTCTTCAATATTGGGATATAGCAATGGAACATTTACGCCAAAAGGCTTATCGGTAGCTTTCTTGCATTTTTGTATGTGCAGTTTTAAAATATCAGGATACATACTGCCACTACCTATTAAACCAAGGCCTCCGGCATTGCTTACTGCGGCAGCCAATTCCCAACCGCTGCACCAAATCATACCGGCCTGAATAAGCGGATATTTAATTTGAAATAAAGAAGTTATTCTATTCATTATATCATTAAATTAGCGTGAATAGTTAGGAGCCTCACGGGTAATAATAATATCATGTGGGTGGTTTTCGCGTACTCCGGCCGAAGTAATTTTAATAAATCTTGCTTTTTGAAGTTCCTTTATATTTTTAGCTCCACAATATCCCATACCGGCTCTTAGGCCGCCAACCATTTGATATACAATTTCTGATAAGTTTCCTTTGTATGGAACTTTGCCTGATATACCTTCGGGAACAAGTTTTTTTATATCATCCTCAACATCTTGAAAATAGCGATCTTTAGAACCGCTTTGCATAGCTTCAATAGAGCCCATTCCGCGATATGCTTTAAACTTTCTTCCTTCAAAAATAATAGTTTCTCCGGGAGACTCGGCCACCCCTGCAAACAAGGAACCTATCATTACGCTTCCGGCACCTGCTGCAAGAGCCTTTACTATATCTCCTGTAAATCTTATTCCGCCATCGGCAATTACCGGAACACCACTGTTTTTAATTGCTTTAGCACATTCATAAATGGCGGTAAGTTGTGGTACACCTACACCGGCAATAATACGCGTAGTGCAAATTGACCCCGGGCCAATACCTACTTTTACCGCATCGGCTCCGGCCTTAACCAGTGCTTTGGCGGCCTCGGCAGTGGCTACATTGCCTACAATAATATCTACTTCGGTAAATATTTTTTTCATTCGTTTGAGTGTGTCCAGTACTCCTTTTGAGTGACCATGAGCAGTATCAATTATGATAGCATCGGCTCCTGCTTTTATCAAAGCGTTCATTCGTTCTTCAACATCTGCTGTAACCCCAACGGCAGCGGCTACCCGTAAACGACCATAGCTATCTTTACAAGCATTAGGTCTGATTCGCGATTTAATAATATCTTTATAGGTAATTAATCCTACCAGCTTATTGTTTTTATCTACTACCGGTAATTTCTCTATTTTATATTGCTGTAATATACTTTCGGCTTTGGTTAAGTCTCTTCCATCACGTGTAGTAACAAGTTTGGTGGTCATTACTTCATGAATAGGTCTTTTGAAGTTTTTTTCAAAACGCAAATCCCTATTGGTAACTATTCCTACAAGTTTCATTTTATCGTCAACTACCGGAATACCTCCAATTTTATTTTCTTTCATTAATTTTAGAGCCTGCGCAACTTTTTCATTAATATTTATGGTAATAGGGTCTTGAATCATTCCGCTTTCTGAACGCTTTACTTTTTTTACCTGTTCGGCCTGAGCTTCAATACTCATGTTTTTATGTAAAACTCCAATACCGCCTTCTTGGGCAATGGCAATAGCCAGCTCATGTTCTGTTACGGTATCCATAGCAGCCGAAACTATAGGACTTTTGAGAGTAATATTTTTTGAAAAAATTCCGGTAATATCGGTTTCGCGCGGAAGAATTTCACTATAGGCAGGAATCAGTAATACATCATCAAAGGTAAGACCTTCGTCCCAAAAATTTTTTTGCAAGCTCATTTTAATTAATTTGGGGCATAAATTTAGTAAATAATAATAAATACAAGGTGTAAATTACCCCAATCAATTTAATAATTTTGGTTCAATTAACACACTAAACTATATGTGTACTAATTTTATTAAGATTTGAAGCCAATACATTCAGAAATTTGGTTAATGGTTTTTCAACCATCATTTTTAACATAGGATTCAAGTCTGCTTCTAAAAACAGTTGCACTTTACAGCTTGTTTCTGCTGTTTTTTGAATTTTTACCGATAAAAATATTGGTGGAATTTTTCCGGTACCTTTATATTTTATGGTGCTGTACGGCATCTTCTCAATAATTGTAAAACCTATGCTTGGCATGCCTTTTAGAGTAAACGAACATTCCGTTTCAGTGCTTTGCCATTGGCTTACCTCTTCGGGCATTAGTTTTTCAAAATTATTCAGGTTGGTTAAAAAAGTAAAAATTTGTTCGTCATTCTTATCGACATCTACTATTTCTGATTGTAAGTTTGTTTGACTCATATTTAATTATTGATTATTATTAGTTATTGTTATTGTCCCCATATTTCAGGGTTTTGTTTCCAATTGTTTAACGAAGTAACATCATCATTATTGATATAACCTGTTTCTAAAGCTGCTTTTATTAAATAATCGTAACTTGTTAGAGAAATCAGCTTGCAATTTTTTTCCTTAAAGGCTGTTTCGGATTTTTTGAAACCATAAGTAAAAATGGAGACCATACCTAACACTTCGGTGTGTGCATTGCGTAAGGCATCTACTGCTTTTAAGCTACTCATGCCGGTGCTAATTAAATCTTCAATTACAAGTACTTTGTCGCCTTCATGATAGCGTCCTTCAATTAAATTGCCCAGACCATGATCTTTGGCTGAAGACCTAACATAAACAAAAGGTAATTGAAGTTGCTCGGCAGCTAGTACTCCGTGTGCAATAGCTCCTGTAGCAACACCTGCAACTAAGGTACTTTCTTTAAAATGTTGAACAGCAATTTCGGCAAAGCCTTTAGCTATGCTTTTTCTAACTTCAGGAAAAGAAAGGGTAACACGATTGTCGCAATAAATAGGGCTTTTCCAGCCCGATGCCCATGTAAAAGGCTGTTGTGGTTGTAGTTTTACTGCCTTTATTTTTAGTAAAGTTAAGGCTATTTCTTTGGCTGTTTGTTCATTTTCTACCATAAATACCAATCATAAATTTTTGTAAAAGTAATGCTTAATGACTATTTTTTATAATTTTGTTTGTAATTGTATTGGGTATGGAATTATACAGAGTTTATTTTGGTGATAAAAAATTGATTATAGCCGATGAGGCTGATATCAGTATTAATAGTCCTAATACGTTGTTTGCTTCTTTTGATAATAAAGAAATTTTTATTTCGCTGCTTAGCACGCTACAAAATAATCTTTCGGTTAATACTATTTATGTTTATCATGATAATCCGGAATTTGTTTGGGAAACATTTAAAGGGTTATATACCATTATTGAGGCTGCCGGAGGTTTGGTACTAAATATGGCTCAGCATGCTTTACTCATATATCGCTACGGGAAATGGGATTTGCCAAAAGGAAAGGTAGAAAAAGGCGAAAACTTTGAACAGGCTGCTGTACGCGAAGTAAAAGAAGAGTGTGGGTTAAAGCAGTTGACCGTAAAATCTAAACTTAGCACTACTTATCACGTTTATACCATTAACGAAAAGCAAATTTTAAAATTTTCGCATTGGTATTTAATGCATTGCTATGAAAATAATCCGCAATTAGTTCCACAAACTGTAGAGAATATTACCGATGTAAAGTGGATGAGTGAGACAGAAGTATTACAGGTTTTGCCAAAGACTTATCCTAATATTAATAATATTTTGACCTCTTTTTATATAAAGTCAATATAATTTTACTTGCTTTTTATTAGTCCTTTTATTAGTGCTTCTAAATTGTTGCTTGGTGATGGTGCTCTCCCTTGTAAAATATCGGTGTCGGTATCAATTAATATATAGTACGGCACAGTTAAAATATTGTAGGCTTTACTGATTGATTTATCAGTATCGTGTACCAGTATCCAATTAAACTTATTACTGGTAAAATATTGAGCTGCTTTTTGGGGATTATTACTGCAATCAATACTTATAAAAGTAACCCTGTGCCCGTACTTTTGTTCAAGTTTTTGAATGTACTTTAGTTCTTGTAAAGATTCGGTATTTTGGTAATTCCAGAAATTAAGGTAAATATAATTTCCTTTTAAGTCGGCCAACTTCTTGTACTTACTGTTATTTAATTCAATTTCGGGGGCTGGAATGCCGGTGTTTAAAATATTGATTTCCGAAATAAAATTTTTACCAATAACTCTGTTTTGTTTGCTTAAGCCGTTGTTGGAGATATAATTAATGAGCAATTTAATATTTTTTTTATTGTTTCCTTTCTCGAAGTACCATTCTCTAAGCCCCGTTAATAGGATTAGTTCACGCAGTGTATCGTTCTTTAATAAACTATCGGCACGCAAAATGTTTGACATGGAATTACTATAACTATGAGTTTGGTTAATATCCTTTTGTATAGACACTCCCTGAGGTTTTAGTGAAAGGCGCTTTAGATACTGCTTAAAGTACATTTTAAAATAGCTCATATATTGCGGACTATTATATATCACCCTTTGATTAAAGTATTTGTTGAATTGTTGCGTATTGTTTAAAAAACAAGCTTCTTCAATAGGTGCAATGCTATAATCAATATAAGTTTTTAAATATAATTGAGCATATTTAAATTCTTTTTCAAGATCTTTTCTGAATGATAATAAGGCGGTTTGCAATAAGCGTGGTTGTGCAAAGTATATACTATTTTTGGAATAAAATTCATCCAGTAAGTTTTCAAACTTAATAATTTGTTTGTTTAAACTGTTTTCCTTCATATTTAAGAAGAATACATTTACGGTAGCCTCTGTGGCATAAGTGCTTACCGAATTTTTATTGGCCACTCCTAATTTAATGATATATGATGAGTCAGGTTCTGCGTAAAAAGAGGCTTGAACCATATTTGTTTTAATAGTTATTTTACTTATTTCGTTTAGTGAGAATTGAATTTTAAAATTTCCGTTCTTGTCGGTATTTACTATTCCCATAGGAATTTCGGTATAAGTGTAATAATCGGTATATTTAATCAATCGCACGGGCTGCTCTAAATACCCTGCAATTTGTCCTTCAACACTTACTTTGGCATATAGTATATCAGCGGTAAGCATAAGCAACAAAAGAAAAATTATTTTCCTGTTTATAATCTTTATTTTGTTCATACCTAATTGACTTTGTTACGGTTATTAATTATATATTGAAATATAACGAAACTAAAATTACTTTTATTATTTTTATCGGGCAATAATTGTACGTTAAATTGCATTATGGGTTAAGCGAATATGTTACACTTCACACTAATTAACAGCCAAACGTATAAGCTGGAATTATTTTTGTAAATATAAGCAGATATATGAAAAACAGATTTTTATTTTTTACCACATTAGCCGTATTATCGGTTAGTTGTTTTATGTGTTCGTTTTTGCCGGGCAGCAAGGAAAATGATGACAAAACCATTGTTACAGAAAAGATAATGGCCGGAGTACTTCAGCTAGGACACTTTAGCCCGCGCAACTTTGATGATAAATTCTCAGAAGATGTTTTTGATTTATATCTGAAACGAATTGATTTGAATAAAAAATTCTTGCTTAAGTCAGATGTAGAGCAGCTTAAAACTATGCGCGATAAAATTGACGATCAGCTGTTGAATGATAAATTAGATTTCTTTAATAAGAGTAACGAGCTGTTATCAAAGCGTTATGCTGAGGTAGAAAGTTTTTATAAAGATTTATTGAAAACCCCTTTTGAGTACGACAGTGATGAAAAAATAGAAACCGATAATAAAAAGCTTGATTACGCCAAAGATGCCAAATCACAAAAGGAAGAATGGCGCAAGTTATTTAAGTATCAAACTCTGGTAAGAATAGGTGAAGCTATGGAAGAGCAAGAGAAGGCATTAGCCAAAAAAGACACCATTTTTGAAGCAAAAACATTTGCACAAATTGAAAAAGAATCGAGAGAGAAAGTGGAGAAAAATTATACCGAATTTTTTAAGCGATTGAAGAAAGTAACCGAGACCGACAGAGCCGGAATGTATTTGAATACCATTGCAAATGTATTTGACCCGCATACCGAATTTTTTCCACCAAAAATTAAAGACAATTTTGATATTCTAATGAGTGGTCAGTTGGAAGGTATTGGTGCACAATTGCAAGAAAAGGATGGAACCATAAAAGTTTCAAATATTGTTCCGGGAAGTGCCTCGTGGCGCCAAGGCGAGCTAAAGGCCGGTGATATTATTTTGAAAGTAGCCCAAGGAAATCAGGAGCCTGTAGATATTACCGATATGCGTTTAGACGATGCTGTATTGCTTATTAGAGGAAAAAAGGGAACAGAAGTTAGACTATCGGTAAAAAAACCTGATGGCAGTGTTAAGGTAATTTCAATCATAAGAGATATAGTGGTATTGGACGAAACCTATGCAAAATCTTTGATAATTGACAATCAGGAAAAAATTGGCTATATTAAACTTCCAAGCTTCTATGCTGATTTTAATAAGCCCGGAGGGCGCAGATGTGCTACCGATGTAAGAAACGAAATAGATAAACTCAAAAAAGAAAATATTAAAGGTTTAATTTTAGATTTGAGAAACAATGGGGGAGGTTCATTACAAGATGTAGTTGAAATGGCCGGTTTATTTATTGATAAAGGTCCAATTGTGCAAGTGAAGAATACCGGGAATTTTATTGAGGTATTAGAAGACAAAAATCCGGGAGTTTTTTATGATGGGCCTTTAGTGGTAATGGTAAATAATATAAGTGCTTCAGCTTCTGAAATTATGGCTGCAGCTATTCAAGATTATAATAGAGGAGTTATTATTGGAGGCGAACAAACTTTTGGTAAAGGTACTGTACAACGGGTGCTTAATTTAGATGATAGACTTAGTTATACGCAAAAAAGTTTTGCTCCTATAGGCAGTTTAAAGCTTACCATGCAAAAGTTTTATAGAGTTAATGGTGGCAGTACTCAATTAAAAGGGGTAGAGTCTGATATTGTATTACCTGATAAATTTGAAAAACTATATAAAGGCGAAAGAGAAGAAGATTATCCAATGCCTTGGGATGAAATAAATCCTGCTGCAATAACAAAATGGTCGTCAAGTTTTAATATGGACGAAATTAAGAAAAACAGCCGTATTAGAGTTGAAAGTAACACTGCTTTTAAACAAATAAGAGAGTTGGAGGACACTTATAAAAAACAGTCTGATAATACCTTGGTTTCTTTAAAGTGGAAAACTTATCGTGAAGAACAGAAGAAAAATTCAACAGAAACAGATAGTTTAGAAAAGACAGAAAAAGAATCATATCAACTTAAAGCATTTAACCTGCCGGTTGATTTACCTGTAATTGAAAGTGATAGCACCAAAAAGGTAATGAACGAAGATTGGCTGAAAAATGTAAAGAAAGACACTTACATAAAAGAAGCCGTAAACGTGCTTAAAGACATGAGGTAATATTATTTTGTACAATTATGTGTTATCTTTTATAATTTATACCACATCGGCTTTGTGGTATATTTATTCTTTTACTTCGGTAACTCCATTAAAGAGGATATTTTAACCCTTTAACCTCATGAAGTTATACTAATTAGGCAAATAATTGCCTTGTTAGGATAAAATGGCTTTACACCTTTATCGATTATGATTAAATGGAGAAATTTTTTGATGAAGTTTTATGGCTTTTATAGAGTAATATACTGAAATGATTAATGATAAAAAAGCACCTGAAGCAATCTGAGGGAAACTTTGTTGCATCAAAAAGAAGTCGTATAACCCGTGCATAAAAACAGCCAATAATAAACCTTTAAGCAAATAGGAAAATTTTTGTTGAGGGTGAAACTTTGCCAACCCGGTAAAATAACCCATTGCAATAGCAAAAGTGGCATGCGCAGGTACAGCAGTAAATGCTCTAAGTAAAGCAACCGAATATGAATCTTGGGCGCTATATACGTATAATATATTTTCAAGTGTGGCAAAACCCATTGCTATCATTACCGAATAAGTAATACCATCATAAGGCTCATCAAACTCAGGACGGGTATATAATCGCCAACGCAGGAAAAAAAATTTTGATGACTCCTCAGCAATAGCCACAACGAAAAAGGCAAATAAAAATGTTTGGTATAAAGTACCATCAAGCTCAACACCTAAAACAAACTTTAAAAGATAATTTAAAAGAATTGCAGGAATAATACTTATACATCCCCAAAAGAATGCTTTTATAAGTAAAGCCCGTGGTTCGGGGTCAAACTTATCATGCCAAAATACGTAAATGGCTATAGCTAAGCCCGGACCTATGGTTAAGGCTAATAGTTTGTAATCCATAGAAAGAATTGAATATTCAAAAGTAATTGATAATTTCATATTCATCTAAAAAACTTTTGCTTAAAAAGCACATTTCATATACCTTTATAAAATGAAGTATGTATTAAATATTTTTCTTTTAGCTGTATTACTGTTAGTTGGATGTAGAAAAGAAAATATGTGCGATTGCATTAAACGTAGCGGAGCAAATACGGTGGAGAAGAGGGTTTTACCAACATTCAACACCATTGAGATTAACCCTAACATTCATGTATATTTAGTTCAGGACACCTTATGTTATGCTGAGATAAAGGCAGGCAGAAACCTAATGAATAATATTGAAACTAAGGTTGATCAAAATGTGCTAAGGGTAAAGAATAATAATACTTGTAACTTTATGCGCAGTTATAAACAGGTTGTTGAAGTGTATTTGCACTTTGAAAAATTAAATGAACTTATTTATCAAGGAACCGGCCCTGTAAAGTCAGTCAATACAATTAATAATCGTCAAAAATTTACTTTTACCTGCTGGGACGGAGTAGATACAGTTAGATTACAATTAAATGCACCCATAGTACATGCCAATATACATACCGGAGTGGCCGACTTAATTCTTCAAGGCTATGCCGATTCACTATATGCTTATGCCCGAGGCAGCGGCTGTTTTAGATTACAACAATTTAAATGTAATTATGTTTACGCTAATAATTTAAGCTCCGGTAATTTTTATTTATGGGCAGAAAAAAAGCTTGAAGTTTTGCTTCAATCGGCCGGAGATATATACTACAAAGGAAGCCCCGGGGAAATTATAGAACAGAAGAGTGGTAGCGGTAAATTAATAGCTTTTGAGTAAATTTTTGGAAAAATTACATGATTATGTAACTAAAGTAACCTTGTAAAATCATAATATTTTAAGAACTTTGTATTTCAATACACAAAGAACAATTAGTATGTCAAGAAAAATTTATTTAAACGGAATTTTATTAGCAATAACCTTATTATGGGCTTGTTCTAATATGCAAAATTCAAGCATGTTGCTTACAGTTGATCAATTTTATGATAAACTAAATGAAATGAATGATGCGCAGGTTGTTGATGTCAGGACTCCGGAGGAATACGCTCAGGGACACCTGAACAAAGCTCAAAATATTAATATTAACGGGTCGGATTTTGATAGTGAGATTGACAAGTTAGATAAGAACAAACCGGTTTTTGTTTATTGTTTGGCAGGATCAAGAAGTGCATCGGCTGCAGCTCGTATGAAGGCCGCAGGCTTTAAAACAATTTATGATATGTCAGGAGGTTTTATGAAATGGCGTTCGGCAGGCTTACCTTTATCAGATGATTATATTGAAGATACCGGCAAAGGAATGAGTATGGCCGAATTTAACAAACTTACCAATACTGATAAAAAAGTGCTGGTTGACTTTTATGCCGAATGGTGTGTGCCATGTAAAAAAATGAAACCCTATTTAGACGAAATATCAAACGAAATGGCCGAAACCGTAACTGTATTACGTATTGATGCTGATGCCAATAAAAAATTATTATCAGAAATGAAAATTGATGGATTACCGGTTTTGATGATATTTGAGAAGGGGCAAATGCAATGGCGTTATGATGGCTTTATTGAAAAGTCGGACGTAGTTGCGCGCCTTAAATAGGTTTTTATTTAGGAGTTAGGTGCATCCATAGAAACGAATACGATAAATAGAGACGGACGACAAAATATTCGCAAAAGTATTGAGTAATTAAATTAGGTTACATTACCTCAACCTTTTAAACTCTATCGTTGACAGACAAAAATATTTGGACAAGGAATTGATAGTTTAACTTTACAAGATAAAACTGATTTGGAGAGTATCATACATATTTGCCCACTAGCAGGAGGTCCGGCTGTGTATAGAGCAAGAGCTATGTATAACCTTTTCAACGACAGCATCTATTATAATGATAAATTAGTTTGTGCTAATGCAGGTTATTTTAGAGAATCACAAGAACAGTTGATACCTGAGTTGACTAAAGTTGAAACGAAAAATATTAATTTTAATATCTTTCCAAATCCAAGTAAAAACAAAATAACTATTTTAACAGAAGGACTGCAAGGTGATGCACAAATTACTGTTTATAATTTGATGGGCCAATTGATAGAAAGTTTTAGCATTCAACAAGGAAGCAATACTAAGGAAGTGGATATAAATGCATGGGCTGAAGGTTATTATTCAATTCACTGCACTTCTGTTGATTTTGCTGCAGTAAAACCATTAATAAAAATAAAATGATAAGGAAATTATATGGGGTAATGCTGTTGTGTATTACCCCAGTTTTATTATTTGCCCAATACAAAAATAACATATGGTTGTTAGGTTATGATAATGAACACCCATTGCCTTGGGGTGGCTCCAAATTAGTTTTTTTAAGTGATACCATTCTGATATCGGCAGACAACAGGAGCATGGAATTAAATGGTTGTTTTAGTGGATTGAGTGCTCAGGATGATAGTTGGTTTGTTTATACTAACGGTTCAGCTATATGCAATAAATATAACGATACACTTATTAATGGCTTTGGCTTAAGCCCTGGTGGCGATGATGGTTATAGACAAGGAGGTTTCCCAATTCCTGGTATGTCCTTAATTGTTCCTGAACAAAATAATGGCAACAAATTGTTTCTTTTTCATGAAAACATTTTCTCTGCATCCGCACCTTTTTCTGGTGTCCCAAGAGCCCTAAAATTGTACTATTCTATTATAGATCCAACTTCAGGAGTTAATGGGTCTGTGATATTAAAAAATCAATTACTAATAGATGACACTTTAGAAATAGCAGGATTAACAGCATGTCGCCATGCCAATGTTGAACTAAACCTTCGGTAGCCACAAACAAAACAAAAATACACATATATCTCGTATAAACAAACTCACTTTAAATAAAAAATATTATGAGTTTACAAAAAAAGCGATACAATACCATTGTATCA